>MTLE01000134.1_pt1 | contig 143259 bp, 116 predicted proteins | sample 1982461 | NCBI WGS metagenome assembly MTLE01 (sample SAMN05712605, study PRJNA340218) | biofilm metagenome | isolation source: sample SPL anode biofilm adapted to -200 mV | place: USA | collected 2012-02-03
GCCATCCCGTTTGCTTGTCAAGTGTTGTTCGTCACAACTGCTTAACTCGCTCTGTGTTGGCGTCTGCCGTCTCAGTGGGGCCGCATTATAGGGAGTGATCTTTTTTAGGCAAGCAAATTTTGTGATTATTTTCACATTATTAATTGCCCACACCCTGTACGCAATTATTCACATATTTATCCACAGAATTGGGAGTTTTGCGCTGTTTTCTCTATCCTTTTATTGTGATTTATCAGAAGCTGGGAAGAGAAAATGTTAACTGGCTAGCGTTAAAGCAGTATCTCAATGGCAGCTATTGTCATAAGCATCTACCATGGTGGTGACATCATCTCGATAACAACAATTTTAGTGAGTGCTATTCAATGAACATTCCACCTCGTTATTCATTTTGTGTATTGGCCACTGCCGTGCTGGCAATCATCGGCTATTTCATTTCTCCTATGATTGGTCTGGGCATTGCCATCGGAGGTTTAGTTTCTCCTCTCTTTGTTCTTTGTCATTCAGCAACACAGCAAAACACCTCTTCTCTTTCTTCTGCTAAACCCGTTACACCGATTAAGTCTTCAGCTGCAAAAGCAACATCCTCAGTCCAAGACATTGAACAGAACAACGATACGACTGTAATCACTCGCGCAGATTATGCCGGTGAAGTGAAAACAATTTATGTGGGTAACTTGCCATACCGAGCAAACGAAGCGGCGATCCGTAGCTTATTTGCCGAACATGGTTTGGTGTTGTCGGTTCGTCTGGTGAAAGATCGTGATACAGGTAAACGTCGGGGCTATGGTTTTGTGGAGATGCCGGCTGCGGCAGCTGATTCTGCCATTGCAACACTAAATGAGACCGAGTATCTGCAGCGTACCTTGAAAGTACGTGAAGCAAATGAAAAGAAAGAGCTGAAACCGGAAGATGAAAGCTCGAATTCAGCTGAGCTTTAATTCATAGGTTCGAATAGCTGTAATGAATGGAAGCCGTATTCAATGAGAATGCGGCTTTTTTTATGCGCATCCGAGTCTAGTAACGTGCAATAGGCCTGTCCATTTATTGGATCACTGATAGTACTTGCCATGTGCGGTAATAATGTAGAGACCCGCTTGGCAATAGCAGCGCCGGAATCGACCAGCTGAACACCCGGCATGATGCGGTATATTTCTTCTTTCAACAGCGGGAAATGAGTACAACCCAACACCAGTGTATCCGGTGGTAATGAATGGTCGGTTAATGGTTGTAATGCATGACGGATAGCCTGCTCATCGACTGCATACCCCGCCATCTTACGTTCGGCCTGGATCACCAGTTCAGTGACGCCCAGTTTTAAGACCTGACAATGCGCAGCAAATTGGACAATTAATTGTGAGGTATAAGGACGTTGTACCGTTGCAGGGGTTGCCAGTAAACCGATACAACGGTTCTGTGTCAGAATGGCGGCTGGCTTAATGGCGGGGACCACACCCACAACCGGGATCGATAACGCCGCTCTTAGGGCCGGTAAGGTAATAGTACTGGCGGTATTGCAGGCGATGACGACCAGATCGATCTGGCGTTCATCTGCCAATTGCGTGATCAGCGAACAACAACGCTCAACAATGATATGTTCCGGTTGTTCACCATACGGAAAGAAGGCGTTATCAAACAGATAATCATAGCGATGTTCGGGCAGACGACGGCGGACTTCCTGATAAATAGATAGCCCACCCATACCGGAATCAAAAAGCAGGATGTTCACGTTGATTCTCACCTTTTATAACGACGCGCAGAATGATACTCCCTTCCTACGCGATCGTCATCGGCTCAACACAGACTAACAGTTGTAACTATTCATAACCGGCGGGGTCTGCTTTAACAATTGTGCCTGTTCACTCAATAGTTGGAATTGACGATGCCAGTAGTCATCGGCATTAAACCAGGGAAAAGCCTGAGGAAACGCAGGATCTTGCCAACGCTGATGCAGCCAGACCAGATAATTGAGCATGCGCAATGTACGCAAGGGTTCAATATAACTCAGCTGGCGTTCATCAAACTCACAGAACGTTTCATAACCATCGAGAATGGTATAGATCTGTTGCCGTTGTTCGGTTGCATATCCAGACAGTAACATCCATATATCTTGAATAGCTGGCCCCATGACGCAGTCATCCAGATCCAATAATGCAGGCGCATCACGCCACAGGATATTACCTGCGTGACAATCGCCGTGTATTGCTAACTGCGGAACAGTAAACAGAGCATGTTCCTGTAATTGCTGCTGCAACTGTGCAAGTAATGCGGGCCATGGTTTTTGCGTTTTACCCCACGGCTGATGTTGCAGTAAATAATCCACGGGGCGTGTCAGACGGTTAGTTACATTAAAAGCCGGACGGTGTTCCAGCGTATAGTCTGCGACACAACTGTGCCAGCGCCCTAACGCCTGCCCTACTGCTTCCAACTGCATCATATTATCCAGTTCGACGGCACGGCCAGCGCGATATGGCCAGATCGCATAGTAGAAACCATCTATATATAGCAGCGATTCGCCTTGCCAAACCAAGGGTGCAAGTACGGGTACATCATGCTCAACCAGATAGTGCGTGAGCTGATGTTCTTCTTTTAACTGCGCTTGGTTCCAGCGTTCCGGACGATAAAATTTGATGACATAACGCTGGCGATCTTCAGCCTGAAACAGATAGACACGGTTTTCATAGCTGTTGAGGGGCGTTAAACCAGATTCAGGATATAACCCTTGTGCCGCCAGAGCCGACAGGATCAGCTCTGGGGTAAGCGATTGGAACTGAAATGAAGATTGCATGTAAGCCTTATTTAATGATGCCTCGGGCACGCAGGATCGCTTCTTTAAAATCAGGGACGGCGTCTTTGGCCAAACCAGGGATCATTTCAGTTTCACCGCGACTACGCATTTTTAGCTGATAGATCAGGGTGTCATCGCTGATCGTTTCCAGCGCATCAGGAAAACCGGCTTCACTAGCCACTTTTTGTAAAAATTGCAGCAAAGTCAGATCTTGATCTTGCAGCCATTCCGCTTGTAATAGTTCCAGCAGTTCTTCAATACGGTGACATTGCATGGTGTTCTCCTGATACATAAAAATAGTATTTGTGAGTTATGTTTGTAGCTTACCAACAACTCACGGTCTGGTATAGCTGCCGACTACAGCGGCGCTGACACGCCAAGCCACGAGACCACCATGCAAAGAGCAGTCGTAAACCACGATCGTAGCGACCGGTTAAGCGACAGCCCAGAATGACATTTCGCACCGCGCGGCGAGTAATTTTGACGTTATGGCCGATAAGATAGGCATCAGAATGCTGGATCTTCTGCAGCGTTAATACGGCCATACCGATAGCCCATAAACAAAACTGCCGCAGCCCCTGTTCTTCTGCGGGAATGGCTAAAGTGTATTCCAGCGCATCGCGCAGATGGCCATGTGCAATGGCAACTAATTCCTGCCGACTAGCGATCAATGTTGGGTTACCGCTCGGCGGCCAGACGATGCCTTGTTCACTCACTAGTGTTTGCGGCCACCAGCACACACCACGTTTCGCATCGTCCCAGACATCTTTCAGGATATTGGTCAGTTGTAAGCCAAGACCGAATGAAACCGAGAGTGCCGTGAGCTCTTCGCGTTGCGCATTCAGTGACGGACGATAAGCAATGAACAACGCCGTCAACATTTCACCCACTACACCGGCTACGGCATAACAGTAGTGATCTAATGCAGTTTGATCATCTAACCCATGCGGAGAAGCCAGCGCCTGATAGCGGGTCATGCCGTGACTCATGATCGCCACACCGCGCAACAGGATCTGCTGTACTTCCGCGGGGAATTGTTGGTAATGCGCGATGACACTGACGGTTTGCGCAATCAGCTCTTGTTCTGCGGCTGATGTACCCGACGATAAATGCGGTGAGAGTTGCTGATGCAAACATTCCGCTGGTTGTTTACCTGATAGCACATCCAGAAATAGCTGAATAAAATTGGTTTTATCTTCACAAGAGAGCGTTGGCTCATCTTCGATGGTATCGGCGATCCGGCATAACAGATAGGCATTTCCCACCCAATCTGCCAATGGCGCAGGCAACTGAGGAATAGTCAGCGCGAAGGTGCGGGATACTTTAGCCAATAATTCGGCTTGTAGCGGTTCAGTCATGGGATCGTTTCAGAAATTTGGCCAGCAGATCAAAGTTTATCATCGATCCGTGTTGTCCGCAGCAAGCCAAACCGGTGAACTGTTCGTATAATCAACTCAGTTTTATTGACCGGTAACCCTGATGAAATACCGTGACTTACGTGATTTTATACGTCTGCTGGAAGAACGAGGCCAACTCAAACGCATCTCGCAGGAAATCGACCCCTATCTGGAAATGACCGAAATTGCTGACCGCACCTTACGTGCGCAAGGCCCGGCATTGCTGTTTGAAAACCCGAAAGGTTCGCGTCACCCCGTATTAGCCAACCTGTTCGGCACACCACAACGCGTTGCTTGGGGCATGGGGCAGAACGATGTCAGCGCACTGCGCGATGTTGGTGAATGGATGGCAATGCTGAAAGAACCGGAGCCACCAAAAGGTTTACGCGATCTGTTTGATAAGCTGCCATTGTTTAAACAAATTCTGAACATGCCAGTCAAACGGCTGAACAAAGCACCTTGTCAGGAGATAGTTCTGACCGGTGATGATGTTGATTTATATCAGCTCCCGATTCAGCACTGCTGGCCGGGCGATGTCGCCCCGTTAGTCACCTGGGGGCTGACCATTACTCGCGGCCCTTATAAGAAACGCCAGAACCTCGGCATTTATCGCCAGCAACTGCTCGCTAAAAACAAACTCGTGATGCGCTGGCTCGATCACCGTGGTGGCGCGATTGATTTTCGGGAATGGCAGGAAGCCCATCCGGGCGAACCCTACCCGGTTGCCGTGGCCATTGGCGCAGATCCGGCCACTATTTTAGGTGCGGTAACGCCGGTACCAGATACCTTGTCCGAATATGCCTTTGCCGGTCTGCTGCGCCAAAGCCGCACTGAAGTGGTCAAAGCATTAAGCTGCGATCTGGATGTACCGGCCAGTGCGGAAATTGTGCTGGAAGGTTATCTGATGCCCGGTGAAATGGCGCCGGAAGGGCCGTATGGTGATCACACCGGTTATTACAATGAAGTCGATGAATTTCCGGTCTTTACCATTACCCACATGACCATGCGCAAAGACGCCATTTACCACAGCACCTATACCGGACGTCCACCAGATGAACCAGCGATGCTGGGGGTGGCACTCAATGAAGTGTTTGTGCCGCTATTACGTAAGCAATTCCCGGAAATTATTGATTTTTATCTACCGCCGGAAGGCTGTTCGTACCGCATGGCCGTAGTCACCATTAAGAAGCGGTACCCCGGCCACGCCAAACGCGTGATGATGGGAGTATGGAGTTTCCTGCGTCAGTTTATGTATACCAAGTTTGTGATTGTTTGTGACGATGATGTTAACGCGCGTGACTGGAATGACGTAATATGGGCCATAACTACGCGCATGGATCCGGCCAGAGATACTACGCTTATAGAAAATACGCCGATTGATTATCTCGACTTTGCCTCACCGGTGGCCGGTTTAGGTTCTAAAATGGGTCTGGATGCCACAAACAAATGGCCGGGTGAAACACAGCGTGAATGGGGAACCCCTATTCATATGGACGAAGCGGTGAAACACCGTGTTGATGCACTTTGGGATTCGCTGGGTATTTTAGATTAGCAACATCACCCGGCGACCTGAATGAACGTTATTACGAGGAATGTTATGGCACGCACTGTCTGTCATCTGGAAACTCTGCATGAGTGTGCGGAACACATCTGGCATGTTCGTTTGATCCCTGAGCAACAGATTGCTTATAAACCGGGGCAATATCTGCAAGTGATCATGGGTGAAAAAGATCACCGCTCGTTCTCGATTGCCAGTTCGCCTAGCCGTGGCAATGTGCTGGAACTGCAGATCGGCGCCACACCCGGTAATAAATATCCGGGACAGGTGCTGGAAGCATTACGCACCGATGGCAAAATCGAAGTAGAAATGCCGCTGGGCAATGCTTATCTGCGCGAACACAGCGAGCGACCAATTTTGCTGATTGCTGGCGGTACCGGTTACAGCTATGCCCGCTCAATATTGCAATATCTGGTCGATAACAAAATGCCACGCCGCACCTATTTATACTGGGGTGTCCGTAATGCTGATCAGCTGTATGAAGGCGAAGAGGTGTTGAACTGGGCCAGTGAATTTAAAGATCTGACCTTTGTACCGGTGGTGCAATTCCCGGATGATGATTGGTTGGGGCGTTCCGGTTTAGTGCATGAAGTCGTACTGAGCGATTTCCATTCGTTTGATCAGTTTGATATTTATGTCGCAGGACGTTTTGAAATGGCGGCGGTAGTCCGGGATGCTCTACGCCATCGCGGCATCAAAGAAGAACATCTGTTCGGTGATGCATTTCATCTGATCTAATCGGCGAATGCGGGTTTCAATGCTGAGACCCGCTTATCGCAGAACAATGACTTAATCGCGCTCTGCCAACTGTTTCTCCAGCTGCTGCAGTTTTTCTTCCAGCGCCTGTAATTTTTCGCGCGTACGCAGCAACACTTTAGTCTGCACATCAAACTCTTCACGGCTCACCAGATCCAGTTTCATCAACTGCGCCTGCAGCACCTGTTTTACTTTTTTATCCACTTCTTCGCCCACGCTTTTTAGCCCCGGCGGTAACGCGGCCTGAATAGAGCGCGCCATTTCTTCAATTTTGTTCGGATTGATCATGCTGTTCTCCTCTGCATGCGGCGATTCTGCCGCAGGATGCGTCAACTTGCCAGCTACAGATCGGCATGTTCGCGGATACACTCCAAAAATGCTTCACCAAAGCGTTCTAACTTGCGATAACCCACGCCATTGATAGTTAATAAATCGGCTTCCGTGACTGGTTTAAATTGCGCCAATTCCAGCAAGGTTGCGTCATTAAAGACCACATACGGTGGAATACCCTCTTCTTCCGCCAGCTGCTTACGCAACTTGCGTAACTCACGGAACAAAGTGGCATCGTCACCCTGCGCCAATTCCAATTCGCGCCGGCGGAGTTTTTTCGCCGATAATAATTCTGTCCGCGGTACCGCCAATTCCAGCGGTTGATCACCCCGTAACACCGGACGCGCCGCTTCGGTTAGCTGTAATACCAAATGACGGGTGATGTTTTGTACCAGTAAGCCTTTATGGATCAACTGACGTAATACCGATAACCAATATTCATGCGACTGATCTTTGCCAATGCCATACGTCGTGAGTTTGTCATGACCCAACTCACGGATACGCTGGCTTTGCGCACCGCGTAACACCTCAATCACATGGCCCATGCCATAACGCTGCCCGACCCGATAGACACAAGACAGTGCTTTGCGTGCATCGTCGGTGCCATCATAGGTTTTCGGCGGATCGAGACAAATATCGCAGTTACCACACGGCTCGGCGTGATATTCCCCGAAGTAATTGAGTAATACCTGACGACGACAGGTTTGCGCTTCGGCAAATGCCGACATCAGGTTCAGCTTGAAGATCTCGACCTGTCGTTGCTCGGCATTTTCGTTGTTTTCCAGTAACCCTCTGACCCGTTCAATATCCGCCGGATCAAACAACAATAAGGCTTCTGCCGGTAAGCCATCACGACCAGCGCGACCAGTTTCCTGATAATAGGCTTCGATGTTTTTCGGAATATCGTAATGCACCACAAAGCGTACGTTGGGTTTATCGATCCCCATACCAAATGCCACGGTAGCGACCACAATATCAAGATCATCGCGGATGAACGCATCTTGCACCGCCGCCCGCTGTTCACTCGGCAAACCGGCGTGATAACAAGCAGCCCGGTAGTTACGTACTTTCAGCAGATCGGCGACTTCTTCAGTACGTTTACGGCTGGTGCAATAGACGATACCGCATTGACCGGCCTGCTTTTGCACATAATGCAGCAGTTGCTCTGAGGGTTTGAATTTTTCCACCAAGGTGTAACGAATATTCGGGCGATCGAAACTGGCTAAATGCACATGTGGATTGTTCAGAGCCAAGCGACTGAGAATATCTTGTCGCGTAGCATCGTCAGCCGTGGCAGTCAGTGCCACCAGCGGAATGTGCGGAAACAGATGACGGAGCCGACCCAGCTCGGCATATTCCGGGCGAAAATCATGCCCCCACTGCGAGATACAGTGCGCTTCGTCAATGGCAATCAGTGCCAGTGGCATCTGTTGCAGCCGGGCTAAAAAATCCGGCAGTAAGATCCGTTCCGGCGCCACATACAACAGCTTTAAATCACCGCGCCAGAGCTGGCTATATACATCCATCAGTTCGTCACGCGCCAGACCGGAGTGTAATCCGGCAGCGGCTACGCCATTCGCACGCAATGCATCGACCTGATCTTTGATCAAGGCAATCAGTGGTGAGACCACAATCGCCAATCCGGGACGTACCAGTGCCGGAATTTGGTAGCACAACGATTTGCCGCCACCGGTTGGCATGATGGCTAAGACATCATTGCCAGCCACCAATTGTTCAATAACGGTATCTTGTCCCGGACGGAATGCCTGAAAGCCAAAAACCTCCCGCAGCACGTCTAACGGCTGAGGATATGGAAGCGACTGCACAGAGGGCGTGTCCTGCATGGCGGAATTTAAAATCATGGCTACATTCTAATTAAGTGTGCCGTGCAGTGATACAGGCAGGAGAAAGTATCGCCGATCTGAATATTCATATAGTTACATTGCATATATCTTTTTGAACAAAAAACACTCAGTTCTTATACTTATTTGTAACTATACGTAACTTTTTTATTTCATATATACTTGATACGCGTCAAAGTTTCCCCCGCCGTTGATTGCAATTGCGTTCCATACTATGAGCAGGGAGGAGTACCTATGGGCCAGACCACACCGATCCGCAGTGATGAACTGCTGCGGCAGCTAGAACACTTGCGGCATACTGCACAAGATCCAAGCCTGTTGCTTTGGTTGCAACGGGAGCTGGAAGGCTATGATGCCAGCGATGAACTACCATGGTATCGCATCATGGAGTGTCGCCAACGCGGCCTGTTTATGCAACATGGCACTGCACATCAGCAAACCAGCCAAATCAATGAAAAATGTTTGTGTCAGCGCGATATGGAACGTGTGCGTTTTTTACTGATCAGAGGCCCTCTTTCAAGTTACCTCGACAGCCATAGCCCGACGCTGGAACGTTGGCCGGATGCATTGTTGCGGGAATACAGTCAGCATTTGATTCCGGAACATGTTTGCTTGTACGCCTGGAAAGAACCCATCGCTTCAGTGCGCGAACATCTGTTGCTCGGTATTAGCAGTATGTTACAGCAATATACTCCATCGATGAGCCGTGAAATGGAAAATCCGAACCGTTCATTGCGATCATTACAACACCGCCAATGGTGGGTTTGATCCATTATATCTATTGAAAAAATAATAAATTAACCCCCTAACTGCAGTGGTTTATTTCCTGATATACCAGTCAGCTTCATTTGGTATATGCTCAATACCCATCTCTGCTTTCTATTAGTTGCTATGAAATCATCAACCCAAGGTATGTTGTATGCCCTTACTGCTTTTCTAATCTGGGGTATTGCGCCACTTTATTTCAAACACATTGGTTTTGTTCCCGCCGAAGAGATTGTGACCCATCGTATTATCTGGTCATGTCTGTTTCTGATCCTACTGGTTTGGTGGACTAAAACAGGCCGCCAAGTGCTGGATGTCTTTCATCATCCGCGTTATCTGGCGCTACTCATGCTGACAGCGGTGTTGATTGCTGGTAATTGGCTGCTGTTTATCTGGGCCATCAATCATGGTCATATGCTGGAATCCAGCCTCGGTTATTTCATCAACCCGTTACTGAATATTTTGCTGGGAATGCTGTTTTTAGGTGAAACCCTGCGCCGCAGGCAATGGCTGGCTGTCGCGCTCGCAGTTTCGGGTGTGATGTTGCAAATAATTACGCTCGGCGTGTTTCCCTGGATCGCACTCTCATTAGCCAACAGCTTTGCGGTGTATGGCCTGATCCGAAAGAAAATTGCCGTCGATTCGCTGACCGGATTATTAGTGGAAACGGTGATGTTAACACCGCTGGCGGCTTGGTATTTGTTCTTCCATGCAGACACGGCCACCAGCCACCTGAGTCAAAACCCCCTGGCATTGAATCTTTGGTTACTGGCGGCGGGGATCATCACCACAGTCCCGCTACTCTGCTTTACTGCGGGCGCTAAACGTCTGCGCCTGTCCACCATTGGCTTTTTTCAATATCTTGGCCCCAGCCTAATGTTTATCTTCGCTATCACCCTCTATCACGAACCGATTGTCTGGCAAAAATGGTTAACCTTCGCTCTCATTTGGTCAGCGCTTGGTTTGTTCAGTTGGGATGCTCTGCACCATAACCGTCAAAATTAAGATCTGATCACGATCTTGATCAGGAAATCACCTGATTCTGAGAGCCGTATCATAAAATATGTAACCGGTTACTGAAACCGGTTACAAGTGTTTGTATAGTTAGCCCGCACACACCCCTAAGGGCCCATGGAGGGTTTAACGATGAAAAAAATATTTCTTTGCTGCGCCGCTGGCATGTCAACCAGCATGGTCGTCAACAAAATGAAACAAGCTGCCGCGCAAAAAGGGTTAGAAACAGAAATCATTGCAGTGGCAATGGAAGAGTTTGATAACACCCTGCCAAAATATGACTGTTGCCTGCTTGGGCCACAGATCAAATACAAATTCGATGAATTCAAGAAAAAAGCAGAAGCAGTCGGTAAACCGATCGCGGTGATCAACAGCATGGATTACGGCATGATGCGCGGCGATAAGATCCTCGCAGATGCACTGGCCATGATGGCTTAAGAAATAAGACGGCGTAATAAGTTGTAGCCCCTTTCCAACAACTCACTGTCTCTGGGAGACATGTTATGTCTAATGCATTTTTTGATTTTATCGAAAACAAGATCAGCCCAATTGCGGCACAGGCCGGTACACAACGCCACATCATGGCGGTGCGTGATGGTTTCATCGGCGCGATGCCATTTATGATTGTAGGTTCATTCCTGCTGGTGTTCGCCTTCCCGCCATTCTCGCCGGATACTACTTTTGCCTTGGGGCAATGGTGGCTGGCAATGTCGAAAAACTATTTCAACGAGATCATGACCCCGTTCAATATGTCGATGGGGATCATGGCCTGTTACATCAGTGCAGGTATCGCATTCAATTTGGCACAAAGCTATAAACTGGATGCTTTCCCTTGCGCCATGCTGTCGCTGATGACCTTCCTGCTGATTGCGGCACCCATGAAAGATGGCTCATTGCCAGCTAACTTCTTGGGCGGCACTGGTATTTTCACCACTATCATCGTGGGTATTTATGTTACTGAGCTGATGCGCTTCCTGAAGGTACGCAATATCGGTATCAAACTGCCAGAACAAGTGCCGGAAAAAATCCGCCAATCGTTCAATCTGCTGATCCCGGCACTGATTGTGATCCTGACCATTTATCCACTGAACCTGTTTGTGCAGCATCAGTTTGGCATGATCCTGCCAGATGCGATCATGGCGATTTTTAAACCGCTGATTTCTGCAGCTGACTCACTGCCTGCGATCCTGTTTGCAGTATTCCTGGCGCACATCCTGTGGTTTGCCGGTATCCATGGTGCTGCTATTGTGGGTGGTATTCTACAACCTTTCTTCCTGGTAAACCTGGGCTTAAACCAAGCAGCTCTGGCGGCTGGTCAACCTCTGCCACACACTTTCGTAGAGCCATTCTGGAGCTTCTTCATCGTACTGGGTGGTTCCGGTGCAACACTGGGTCTGGTTATTCTGTACATGCGCAGTAAATCAGCACATCTGCGGGCGATTGGTAAATTAGGTGTTGTTCCTGCCTGTTTCAACATCAACGAACCGGTTATTTTCGGTAGCCCAATCGTAATGAACCCAGTGCTGTTCTTCCCATTCATTGTTGCACCAATGGTCAACGCCACCATCGCATGGTTCGCTGCTTCAGGCGACCTGATTGGTAAAGTGATTTCTCTGGTTCCCTGGACTGCACCTGCACCAATCGGCGCAGCATGGGGTGCCGGTTGGCAGATGGGCAATGGCTTGCTGGTTCTCGCACTGATTGTAATTGACCTGCTGATCTACCTGCCCTTCTTCAAAGTGTATGAAAAACAACTGCTGGCTCAAGAAGCGGACAACGAAGCAGAAATGCATGCTCAGCCTAACGCAGCGTAATTAATAACCAATAAGAATAGGAAATTTGGCAATGAGTGAAGAAGCTGAATTCAATCTGGAATCCACCGTCATGGAACTCATCATCAATGCAGGCGAAGCACGCAGCTTCGCCATGCAGGCCCTGCGAGCTGCGAAACAGCATAACTGGGCACAGGTTGATTTGTTACTGGCGCAAGCGTCTCAAGCCTCAAAACGAGCTCATGATGTACAAACTATGCTGATTGGGCTCGATGAAGGCTGCGGTAAAATTCCGGTTAACTTGATCATGGTGCATGCGCAAGACCACATCATGACCTCGATGCTGGCGCGTGAAATGATCGAAGAGTTAATTGAACTGCATAAATTATTAGCGAATGGAGCAACAGCATGAGCGTATTTCCAAAAGACTTCCTGTGGGGTGCCGCTACCGCATCCTATCAGGTAGAAGGCGCTCATGATGCCGATGGCAAAGGGCTCTCGAACTGGGACGTCTATTCCCATTTACCGGGCACCACTTACATGGGCACCAATGGTGACGTCGCCGCCGACCATTACCACCGCTTTAAAGAAGACGTGGCGCTGATGGCGGAACTGGGCATGAAGAGCTATCGCTTCTCAGTATCATGGCCTCGCCTGTTCCCGAAAGGACGCGGTGAAGTGAATGAAGCCGGGGTGAAATTCTACAGCGACCTGATCGATGAATTATTGAAATACGGCATCGAGCCGATGCTGACCATGTATCACTGGGATCTACCGCAAGCACTGCAAGATGAGATCGGTGGTTGGGAATCGCGCGAAATTATTGATGCCTTTGAAGGTTATGCCCGCCTGTTGTATGAACGTTACGGCGATCGCGTGAAATTGTGGGCCACGTTTAACGAGACCATCGTCTTCACTGGCCTTGGTTATCTGACGGGTATGCATCCGCCGGGAGTGAAAGATCCGAAACGAGCCATTCAGGCGTGTCACCATGTGTTTATTGCCCATGCTCGTGCTGTGGAAACCTTCCGTAAAATGGGCGTTCAGGGCCAGATTGGTTTTGTGAACGTGCTGCAACCGAACGACCCAATCACCAACAGTGCGGAAGATGTGAAAGCCTGTGAACTGGCCGAAGCCTGCTTCACGCACTGGTTCTATGACCCGGTATTAAAAGGTGAATACCCTGCCGAGTTGCTGGCGATGGCACAAACCGCGTTAGGCGTGCCGGTGTTTGCCCCTGGCGACGCCGAACTGATGAAAAACAACATTTGTGATTTCATCGGCGTGAACTACTACAAACGCGAGATGATTGCCGCCAATTATGACGTCGACGGTTTCGAAATGAATACCTCGGGTCAGAAAGGCTCTGGTAAAGAGCTGGGCTGGAAAGGGTTATTCAAACTAGTGCGAAACCCAAATGGCCGTTACACCGACTGGGATTGGGAAATTTATCCGGAAGGTTTGACCGATGCTATCATGCGCATCAACAAGCGCTATGGTAATGTACCAATCTATATCACTGAAAATGGTTTGGGCGCAAAAGACCCAATCGTCAACGGTGAAGTGCTGGATCAGCCACGTATAGATTATTTACGTGAACATATTCAAGCAACTGGTGAAGCAATCAAGCTGGGCGCTGATGTTCGCGGTTATTATCCGTGGTCGTTCATCGATCTGCTGTCATGGTTGAATGGTTACCAGAAACAATATGGGTTTGTTTACATCGACCAGGCCAATGGTCTGGCGAGGAAGAAGAAACTCAGTTTTGGCTGGTATCAGGACGTGATCCGCAGTAACGGTGAAAAACTGTAAATCATCGATCCCCCCGCATCTTCGGGGGGATTCATTTTTAGCTGTCAGGAACGTTGTATTCATGGATGCTTCATCAACTGAATTACTGGGGCTGGTTGCAGGCTGTCTTACTACCGGCTCCTTTATCCCACAAGTTATCAAAATATTAAAAACGCGCGATGTTTCCAGTATTTCGCTGGTGATGTATGTGGCATTCACCGTCGGTGTGCTGTTGTGGTGTATTTATGGTTTTATTAATGGGCAAGCATCTATCGTCGCCGCAAACGGCATTACGCTGGCATTAGCATCTATTATTTTGGGGATGAAAATTCGCTATCGTTAACGGCTTGTGTGACGGTGATAGCGACAGATAGTAACATCCCTTGCGATAGCCAGCATCAACACTGATAATTCGAGGTTTGAGCAACAACCTGCTCGCCCGATGTAGTTTTAAGGGATGAAACATATGGCAACAATAACCGATGTATGCCGTTTAGCTGGGGTATCGAAAGCCACGGTATCGCGAGTGCTGAATAACACCGGACAGGTGAAAGAAAGCACCCGGGCACAAGTCTATAAAGCCATACAAGAATTAAACTATCGACCGAATGGTCTGGCGCAGGCGCTGGCGACTCAGCGCTCGAATACCATTGGCCTGATCCTTTCTGATTTTAACGGTAACTTCTTCGGCGATTTACTAAAACAAGCTGCACAAAGTGTGGAAGAAGCAGGTAAACATCTGATCGTGACCGACGGCCACGATAATCCGGAACGCGAAATCGCAGCCTTTAATATGCTGGTTGATCGCTGCTGTGATGCCATCGTGTTGTATAGCCGCTTCCTGCCGGAAGAAACATTGATGCAGTTGATCGATGAATCACCGGTGCCGTTGATTGTCATGAATCGCCAACTACCGAAAGCGCCCGATCGTTGTATTGTATTCGCCCAGCAGGAGGCCGCGCATGCCGCCGTTACCCATCTGTTGGAATTAGGACACCGCAATATCGCCTGTATCACCGCCCGTATGCGGACACCGACGGCAAAAGCCCGTTTGCAGGGTTACCGCGACGCACTGGCAGATTACGGTATTCAATATAACCCGAACCTGGTCGCGCACGGTGAGAACCTGATCCCGAGTGGTTATACCGCTTGTCAGGAGTTACTGCGTAGCGGTAATCAGTTCAGCGCGCTGTTCAGCTGCACCGATAATATGGCGGAAGGGGCTTATCGCGCCCTGAGCGAAGCGGGTTTAAAAATTCCAGATGACGTCTCTGTTTTTGGCTTTGATAACGAGCAGATGGCCGCCTTCATGACGCCATCACTATCAACCGTTAACATTCCGGTGATCGAAATGACTAAAATGGCCATCGAGCAGTCCATCAAGCTGATTAATGGTGAAAATACCTTTGCTATTCCGTTATTTCATGGCGAGTTAGTGTTAAGAGAATCCGCCATTCCGTATCATGCCAATTAAGTCATCAATAAACAAAGAGCCTCTGCGGAGGCTCTTTGTTTTAGTGGATTAATGCAGTTTATGCTGCCACTGTTTCACCAGTGCATAAATCGCCGGGATCACCAGCAACGTCAATACCGTTGAAGAAACCATGCCACCCACCATCGGTGCTGCTATCCGACGCATGACCTCGGAGCCCGTGCCGGTGCCCCACATGATCGGTAACAAACCACACATGATGGTCACCACCGTCATCATCTTCGGCCGTACCCGCTCTGCGGCCCCCACCACAATCGCTGCATAGAGATCGGCAATGGCTGGCGTTTGATTTCCACTTAGCTTCGACAGCTTTTCTTTCCAGGCATGTTCCAGATAAATCAGCATGATGACGCCGGTTTCCGCCGCCACCCCAGCCAGCGCGATAAAACCAACGACGACCGCGACTGACCAGGCATAGTTCAGCCACCACATCAGCCAGATCCCACCTACCAGTGCAAACGGCACCGACAGCAGCACGATCAAACTATCAGTCAGATTGCGGAAGTTGAGATACAGCAGCAGGAAGATGATCAGCAAGGTAAACGGCACCACAATCGCCAGCCGAGCTTTAGCACGTTCCATATATTCAAACTGACCACTCCAGCTTAAGTGATAACCCGGTTCCAGTTTGACCTGCTTATCGACCGCAGCTTTAGCATCGGCGACATACGAGCCGATATCCCGATCGCCCAAGTCGACATACACGTAAGCGGACAATTCGGCGTTTTCCGTGCGGATGCTTGGTGGTCCTTGTTCCAGCAATAAACTCGCCAACTGACCCAACGGGATCAACCCGGTGTTGGTCGGTACTAACACCTCGCTGGCAATCGACTGCGGGGTATCACGCAATTCACGCGGGTAACGCAAAATCACGCTGTAACGCTCCCGCCCCTCCACGGTATTGGTAATGGTTTCCCCGCCCAGCGCCGAGGCAATCACCTGTTGCAGTGTATTGATGCTGACACCGTAACGCGCCAGTGCATCGCGATCCGGGTTCAGCGTCAGATAATAACCACCGGTAATACGTTCGGCATAGGCACTGCGAGTGCCCGGTACCTGCTTCACCGCCTGTTCCACCTGCCGGGCAATGCGTTCAATACCAGCCAGATCGGGACCAAACACCTTGATGCCAATCGGCGTGCGGATACCGGTCGACAGCATGTCGATACGCGCACGGATCGGCATGGTCCATGAGTTGGCAACCCCCGGCATTTTCACCGCTTTATCCATCTCATCCACCAGCTTTTCAGCGGTCATCCCCGGACGCCATTCCGCTTCCGGTTTCAAGTTCACTACGGTCTCGAACATCTCCAGCGGCGCCGGATCGGTGGCCGTATTCGCCCGCCCCGCTTTACCAAACACCGAAGCCACTTCCGGGAACGATTTGATGATGCGATCTTGCTGCTGCATCAGCTCCGCCGCCTTGGTCACACTCAGACCCGGCAACGCGGCCGGCATAAATAACAACGAGCCTTCATGCAAGGCCGGCATAAATTCACTGCCGATCTGTTTGAGCGGGAACCAGGTCACCGCCAGCATGATCAGTGACAACAGAATCGTGGTTTTCTTAAAGCGTAATACGATAGAGATAAACGGTTTATAGCCAGCAATCAGCACCCGATTGATCGGGTTTTTCTGCTCGGCAATGATGTGACCGCGAATAAACAGCAGCATCAACACCGGCACCAGCGTCACCGACAGCAAAGCCGCAGCAGCCATCGAGAAAGTTTTGGTGAACGCCAGCGGGCTGAACATGCGGCCTTCTTGGGATTCCAGCGTAAACACCGGCAGGAAAGAGACCGTAATGATCAGCAGTGAGAAAAACAGCGCCGGCCCGACTTCTTTACAAGCCTCGTAGATAATATCGCGCCTTGGTGTGCCGGGTGCCGCACGCTCCAGATGCTTATGCGCGTTTTCCACCATCACGATTGCCGCATCGATCATCGCACCAATGGCGATGGCGATACCGCCGAGACTCATGATGTTGGAATTCAGCCCTAGCAGATGCATACCAATAAACGCCGCCAGTATGCCGACCGGCAGCATCAGGATTGCCACCAGCGCACTGCGCACATGCAACAGAAACACGATACAGACCAGTGCCACAATGGCACTCTCTTCCAGCAGAGTCTTTTTCAGGGTATCAATCGCCCGGTAAATCAATTCCGAACGGTCATACACCGGCACCACTTCCGTGCCTGCAGGCAAACTGGCTTTCAGGCTTTGCAGTTTCGCTTTTACCTGTTCGATGACATTCAGCGCATTTTCACCACTGCGCGCCACCACAATGCCGGACGCCACTTCGCCTTCACCATTCAACTCGGCCAGCCCGCGTCGTTCATTCGGTGTGAGCTCAACTTGCGCCAGATCGCCGACCCGAACCGGTGTGCCATTGACCGATTTCACCACCAGCTGGCGGATATCATCCAGCCCGCGCAGATAGCCCTTGGCGCGCACCATAAACTCGGTTTCCGCTATCTCGATGACACGACCACCGACATCTTGGTTGTTATTGCGCACCACATCCATCACCTCAATCGGCGAGATGTTGTAAGCCTGCAATTTGCGAGGATCGAGCACTACCTGATATTGCTTCACAAACCCGCCGACACTGGCGACTTCGGCGACACCGGGAGTCGCTGAGAGCGGATAGCGCAGCGTCCAATCTTGCAATGATCGCAAGGCGGCCAGTGACTGGTTTTTGGCCACCAGCGCGTATTGATACACCCAACCGACACCGGTGGCATCTGGCCCGAGCGTTGGTGTAATGCCGCTCGGTAATTTGCCCGATACACCGTTTAAATATTCCAGCACGCGCGAGCGTGCCCAATACAGATCGGTGTGGTCGTCAAAAATGACATACACAAAGGACGAACCAAAAAACGAATAACCGCGCACCACCTTGGCTTTCGGCACCGACAGTAATGCCGAGGTCAGCGGATAAGTGACTTGATCTTCCACCACCTGCGGCGCCTGACCGGGGTAGTCGGTGTAAACAATCACCTGCACATCCGATAAGTCAGGAATGGCATCGAGCGGCGTTTTCATCACCGCATAAATACCGCCAGCAATGGTTAACAATGTCAGCAGCAACACCAGAAACAGATTATGCAGCGACCAGTGGATAAGTCGTTGTAACATGGTTACTGCCCTCCCATGCTGGAGAAGGCGGCTTGCAGATTACTTTCGGAGTCGATGAGGAAGTTGGCTTGTGTCACCACCTTTTCGCCAGCCTGCACACCGGAAACCGCAATCTGGCGCTCGCCATTTTGCACTTCCCCGCGCGCCAGCACCTGCACTTTGCGTGGCACATATTTACCGTTGCCTTGATCAATCAACACCACCTGCCGCTGGCCACTGTCGATCAATGCCGATTCCGGGATCACCAGTTGTCCTTGTGCACTGATCGGCACTTGTAAACGCGCTTCGGCATACATTCCCGGTTTGAGTTTGCCTTGCTGGTTATCCAGCTCAATGCGTACCTGCACGGTGCGTGTTTCCGCATTCATCGTCGGGTAGATAAACGCCAATTTGCCGGTAAATGTTTCCGCCGGATAGGCATTCACTTTCACCTGTACCGTTTGCCCTACATTTACTACCGCCAGATCTTGCTCAAAAACTTCAACCAATAACCAAAGCTGCGACAGATCGGCAATTTGGTACAACGCATCCCCGGCACTAAATTTCATGCCTTGGGTGATATTCTTGGTCATCACGATGCCATTGCTTGGCGCTTGCAGTGCCAAAGTGCGTTTAACTTCGCCACCGGCTGCCAGCCGACGAATAGCGCCGTCTGGAATATCCCAATAGCGTAACCGTGTCAGCGCCGCACCACCTAAACCAGCCGGTGACAACTTATCGGCGTCCACATTGGGTTGGGTTTGCCGTGCAATGCGATATTCCTGCTGCGCCACGATCAGTTCCGGGCTGTAGAGTTCAAACAGCGCTTGCCTGGCTTTCACCCTCTGACCCGTTGCATTGACGTAGAGTTTATCGACCCAGCCATCTAGTTTGCTGGTAATGGTATATTGCCGGCGTTCATCAACGGCAAACATACCGACCGCTTTGATTTGGCGATCCAGCTGCGCAGTTTTGACAACAACTGACATGACCCCCAGATTTTGCCGGCGGGTTGCATCTATACTGACCAAACCTTGCTCAGCGGGTGCCGCATCGGCATACACCGGAATGTAATCCATACCCATACCGTCTTTTTTCGGCACGGGCGATTTATCCGGCTGCCCCATCGGGTTGCGGTAATACAGCACTTTGCGCTCTGCGGGCTGTGCTTGCGCTTCGTCGGCATACACCGGAATGTAATCCATACCCATGCTGTCTTTTTTCGGCACAGGAGATTTGTCCGCCAACCCCATCGGGTTGCGATAGTAGAGAATTTTCCGCTCAACCGTTTTTTGTTCAGCACTAACCGTTGCCATTTGATGCGCAAACCAGCCATAACTGGCTGCACCACCCGCCACAACACCGACCAACAGCAGTAACACAGAGGATATTTTCATGCCCGACTCCACACCCGGCTCAACACCGGGCGTTATTCAAACCATCATCAACAGCCATACGGCTGCCAACATGTCGTATTACATGGAATGCAGCGATACGATGGTGGGCGCTTCACCTTCGTTGACAGTGAACATCGCCATGAGGGTTTGACCCGGTTGCAACCCTTGCAGCAAATTCGCATCGGCCACTTTGAACGGCATGGTCATCGCCGGCCAGTTCAGCTCGGTTACGGCATCGTGTTCCAGCGTGACTTGCTGGCTTGCCACATCAACCGCAACCACGCGACCATTCAGCGGGTAAGTCTGCTGTTGTTGCTGGCTCATCGCCATACCAGACATCTGGCTCATGTCGTGAGCTGGCATTGCCTCTTCAGCTTGTGAGCCGACAGCAAACAACGCCGTCAGTGTAAATAAGGCAATACGGGCAAATTGAGTAGTAGTGGAAGTCATTCTCTTATCTCCGAAAATCAATGCATGACCAGCCAAAATGCTGGAATAAAGTCATAAGCAATCGCTGACAGAAACGTCAGTGCACAGAGCCAATCAAGCCCTGAAAGATTCAGATGATAAGAGTGAGCGGCGGCGGTGAAAGAACGCCGGGAATGAAGTCACGATAGAGGGAGTCTACCGCGGGAAAATGCAGTTGGGTTTGTGCCGCCAGCTCGCGCACAGACGCAATTGCGGGGGGCACACCGGTGCACAATGGCAAACAACTGGCACATTGCGAACCGTGTTGCTGCATATCATGCGCAGAGTGAGCATCCGACTTAGTGACGACGGGCGAGGCCATCATCTCATGCATGCTGGCATGACAAGATTCCACCATTTGCATCGGCGCTTTAACCGCCAATGTGGTTTGTGGAAATTCGGCACGGATCATCGATTGCCACGCCGCAACCGACTGGAATGGGATCCAGCCTGTTAGCAACAGCATCAATATTAACCCGCAACGTCGCAGCACAGCATTGCCCTGATAAAAACTAAGGTCGTAGCCTTGAGCATAAACTGCCTATCGGGAATGCTCAAGACTGACACTATGGGAAGGTTGTATCTATTTTTACGCTAATTGCCGCAACCAACGGATCTCATCTGGCCAGATATCCGGATTCACTGTTTCCAAAATTAACGGAATACCATCAAAACGGCTGTCCCGCATGATGAATTCAAATACGGCAGTGCCGAGATTCCCTTCCTGCAAGCTGTGATGACGATCGACCCGACTGCCAAACGTGCATTTAGCGCCGTTGATATGCATGCCTTTCAGATAGTTAAAACCGACAATGCGCTCGAATTCGGCAAACGTCGCGGCACAGGTTTCTGGCGTGCGCATATCGTAACCCGCGGCAAACGCATGACAGGTGTCATAACAAACGCCAACACGTGATTTATCGTCCACCTGCGCGATGATCGCCGCCAGATGTTCAAACTGCCAACCGAGATTGGTGCCCTGCCCGGCGGTATTTTCAATCACCGCAGTAACGCCTTGCGTTTTATCCAGCGCGATGTTGATCGATTCCGCCACCTTGCGCAGGCTTTCCTCTTCGGAAATTACTTTCAAATGACTGCCGGGATGAAAATTCAGATAACAAAGCCCGAGCTGTTCGCAACGTTGCATCTCATCAATAAAGGCCAGGCGCGATTTTTCCAGCGCGTCTGCTTCCGGGTGGCCAAGATTAATCAGATAAGAATCATGCGGTAAGATTTGCTCGGGCAGAAAACCGGCTTTTTCACAGGCATGCCGAAATGCACTGATAGTCTTACTGGTGAGATCCGGCGCATGCCACTGCCGCTGGTTTTTGGTAAACAACGCAAACGCATTCGCACCGATTTCTGTGGCGCGCTCCACAGCCAGTTCAATTCCGCCAGCTGCACTGACATGAGCACCGATATATTTCATTCGTTATTTCTGCCTTGTTTGTTCTAAGGTGCAACCACCCGTGATTGCTACTCGCATTTACGCATTCCGTCACGCTTCGGATCAATCTTTCGGATCAGTCACTTAGTGAATCCCAGTCAGCCTTGCGTTAGCTGCCACAACCTTACATTTCGCTGTCGATACCATATCTTATTTTGCGAAACAGTTCACAGACCCTGACTCGACCGCATGCCAGAGTGTTAACAAGTTATTGCTAATTTCGTTTGAGACCAAAAACAGGAGCCTTCTTTCCATGAAAAAGATTTTTCTCTGCTGCGCTGCCGGCATGTCTACCAGCATGGTCGTCAATAAGATGCGTCAGGCCGCGACCCAAAAAGGGATCGAGGTCGAAATCAATGCCGTGGGTATGGAAGAGTTTGATGCCACGCTGCCAAACTACGATTGCTGCCTGCTTGGCCCACAAATTCGCTATAAATTTGATGAATTTAATAAAAAAGCCACTGCGCTGAACAAACCGCTCGCCATTATCAACAGCATGGATTATGGCATGATGCGTGGCGATAAGATCCTCGCGGATGCACTGGCTTTAATGAACTGAAACCCTGTTTTACTGACTTGATTGTTCATAGGTGCCTGAGGGCGAAAGCCCTCTTTTTTATTTTGCCAAGGTTTATACCCAAAGTAATTGGAATTGCAGCAAAGCGACAAGTGAATGAATCCCCATGAGCATAGATAGGCTATGTGATTGGGGTGAGAGAATGCTGTCAACGACGCTGCAACTTCAAGTACGAAGGGGATGGTCACAAAAATGTCATAAATTGATCCGTATAACTGTCACATTAAATTCATATAGTGCCGGCAATTGGTCTGACCTGATGATGTGACTATGAGAATTGCCCTTTTTTCCCGTTTATCCTCGTTCCTGCTTTTACTGCTGGCCAGTTTGCTCTGCGGCACTTTGTATTGGCAAGCAAAACAGCAAATCCGCTGGGAACAGCAACAAAACGATTATCAGCACATTCAGGATCAAATCAGCATCACCACCCAACGACTGGTCGCTGAATATCTGCGCAGTGGCAATAGCACTCATCTCACCAATGCCGCGCAACAGCTCAAACAGCTGGAATCCGCATTACAACAGTTCCCAGCCAAACAGACAGCTGCACCGTTAACAGCAATGCAAACCTTGCGGGAAAAGATGCAGGGCGATTATTTATCGGCTGGAAAATTATCCGGCAATACCTCACAACTGCTGATGCATGCCGAAGATGAAATGAATGACGCACTACGGCAGATCCAAAAGCAGGCACTGAAGAGTACACAAACCGAACACGACCAATATCTGCAATTAAGCAGCGAAATGCTCTCCAGCATGCTGAAAATTGCCCAACTTCGTGAACAGTTGCTGGCAAACCCGACCCCAGCATTACAACAATCTCTACAGTTCGAGCTGAATTATCTGAATGAACAACGGAGCAAAATTAACGCCTTACCTAAACTCAGTGACTTGCAAACCAGCGCGGCACAAGATGAATTTAGCCTGACGCCGAGTACCGTGGAATATCCGCTGGATGAACCGTTAAGCACACTCAATAGCGTGCTGGTGCGTTACCCGAAAGAGATCAGCAACACCAATCAGCTGTTACAGCAACAGCAGCAGATGAAAACGCAATTACAAACTGACTTCGCCCAATTGGAACAGCAGATTCATCAGATCGGCCAACAATTGAGTGAAGAGCAGCAAAAAGGCCGTCAGACAGCTGCGATTACGCTCGCTGCACTGGCCGCTATTTTGGTGCTATATGCCATCGGTGCCTGGTTATTCCAGCAACGGATGGTGGTGAAACGCCTGCAGCGGTTACAACATGCCTTTCATAAACTGGCATCCAGCGGGCAGATGGAGCAGCTCCCGGTCGTAAACGCCAACAGCGAATTGGGTGCTATCGCACATAGTTTCAATCTGTTACTCACGCAATTACACGCGGACCAACAACGTAAAGCGGAACAGCTGGCACATATTACTGACCAGTTGCACAGCATGGTGAGCGAGGTCGAGCAGATGGAAAGAAATGCCACTCAGGCGCAATCGACCATCGAACAAGGGCATAACACCCTGCAACAGCTGCAAGATCTTGCCAATCAGGTTGAGTTGGCTGCATCGACTATTTCAGATTTAGGTGCTGCGAACGATCAGGTCATGCAACAAAGCCAGCAAGTGGTGGGCGCCTTACATGCGGCAACCAGCACCACCCGCAGTCAGTCGGATGATTGTCAGCAGGCACTACATAGCTGGCAAAAAGCGATGGATGATGCCACCCGTATCGTCGATGCCATCAGTCATATCGCAGAACAAACCAATTTACTGGCCTTGAATGCCGCGATTGAAGCAGCCCGTGCCGGTGAACATGGCCGTGGTTTCGCGGTGGTTGCCGATGAAGTACGCAGTCTTTCCGGGCATACGCAAAAATCCCTCACTCAAATCATGAGTATCTTCCAGCAATTAAAACTGGCGTCAAATCAACTCGGCGACAGCATCAGCGATATAGCTAATGCGACGATCCATCAAAGTGAACAGGTGAATGCACTGGCGGAAAATGCCCAGCAAGTGCGGGAAACATTGGAACACAGCGCGCAGATGGCCGAACAAGGTAATCAGCATGCGCAGGAACAGGTGCAGCAGCTCTCGTCTTTCGGCGCATTAATGGCCGAGATGCAGCAACAATCCAGCCATGTGGCGGAATTATCCTTACAGGTCGCACAGCGCATTGCCGCACAGGCAAGTTCGATTACGGATACATTGAAGGCTTAATTTTGTGGAATAACATAAACATCAAACCGGTTACTCTTGGTTTCAATGCTCATGCTTGGCGGCATGTCATTGAGAAAACCGGCGTAATCCGGCCGTTTCACCACGACTCGCTTGCCCGCTACTGCCAGCGCGGCAGGCAACAGCGCATCCGCATCAAGGTCAGCACCCACTAACGACTGAAACGCCCGCATCTCTTTTTTAACTAATGCCGATTTCTGGCGATGCGGGAACATCGGGTCGAGATACACCACATCGGGTGTAAAGTCCAACTGCTGTAAATTCTCTAATGCTGAACCGGCACGTAATGACATCCGCTCACGCATCCAGTCACCAATTTCGTTGTCCTGCTGTGCACGCTGTAAACCATCCGCCAGCAAAGCCGCAACCACCGGATGACGCTCCAGCATAGTGACCTGACAGCCGAGCGACGCCAGCACAAACGCATCGCGACCTAATCCAGCCGTAGCATCCACAATAGTGGGGTTGGCACCCGATTTCAGCCCAACCGCTTTGGCAATAGATTGTCCACGACCACCACCGAATTTACGCCGATGCGCGACAGCACCTTCGACAAAATCGACCAAAACTGGCCCCAGTTTCGGTTCATCCAGTTTACGCAATTCAAGATGCTGCACACCCCAAACCAAGGCAAATGGCGCTTCTGCGTGCTGGTGCTGCAAACTGGCCGCCAATTCACTCACCTGTGTCGCGCGGTTGGGATCTTCGGCTATAACCTGAATGGGGTACATGCCCGCTCCTGTGGCTGTCATTTAACATCAAAATTCGGCGCACATTGTATAACAAAAAACGGAAGGATAACGGAGGTTACACCAGGGATGGCATAACGCGCTGCAGATAACTGAGTAAATCATCAAACGGCAGCGGTTTACTAAACAGATAGCCCTGAATATAACTGCACTGGCGTTGTTGCAGGTACTTCAACTGATCATCAGTCTCAACACCTTCAATAATCAGTGTCATGCCCAGATTATTGACCAGATTAATGATGCCATCGAGCAGCAGACACTCCTGCTTTTCTGCCGGAATACTGCGCACGAAGGTGCGATCAATCTTCACCACATCGATCGGAAAACTGCGTAAATAACTCAGCGCCGAATAACCGGTGCCAAAATCATCGATCGCGATACCGCAACCGGCCGCACGCAAAGCATGCATACGTTGCCGATTCGATTCCTGATTACTCATCAGCAGGGATTCAGTGATCTCAAAAATGATCGATTTGGGATCTAAGCCCATATCTGCGATGGTAGTTAACCACTCACGGGCATCGAGATCGATAGTCTGAAATTCCGGTGTCGAGCGGTTCACCGACATTTGGATCTGGGTAAACCCTTTGCGGTGTAACTTCACCAGATCGGCGCAGGCATGCAATAAAATCCACTGCCCCAACCCTTGAATCAAACCACTCTCTTCCGCCAAAGGAATAAATTCTACCGGCGAAATGGCACCGCGCTCCGGATGTTGCCAACGAACCAAAGCCTCAAGCTTCACAACGCGATTGGTGTCGATATCCCAGATCGGCTGATACACCAAAGACAATTGATGGTATTTAATCGCGTTCGCCAGATCTTGCTGCAACTTGTTCCGGCTGCGCAAATTGCGGCGTAATTCACTACTATACAGTTTAAGTGGTAAACGCTGCTTTTTCGCTTCAAATAACGCCTGTTCGGCATTACTCAGCAACACATCCGGCTCTTTAGAATCCATTGGCCACAGTGCGATACCCATGGCAGCTGCCATATATAACTGCTGATTTTCCAGCTGAAATGGCCAGTCAAAGCTGCCCATGATCTGTTTGGCAAAAATCTCCGCCTGACGACGATTAACAATACCTGGCACCAACAGCGCGAATTCATCACCGCCCGTGCGCGCTAGCAGATCGCTGGAGCGGATGCGCCCTGATAAACGATGTGCTACGGCACACAGGATGTCATCACCGGTTTGGTGATCCATGCTGGTATTAACGGTTTTCATATCGTTCAAATCCAGCACTAACAGCGCAAAGGGATCTTCATACGAACACAACCGGGCGAGGCTTTGTGCAAACAGCTGGCGGTTGGGCAGTTCAGTCAGCAAATCATAGTGAGTATGGTTGTGCACATGACTTTCGGCTTCTTTTTGGGCACTCAGATCGCGGAAGATAGCCACATAACCGGTTGTCACGGCAGATACGATCTGTTTGCAGACCGTTAGAAATGCAGGGAATGGTGAGCCATCTTTACGACGATTCCAGATCTCGCCTTGCCACAACGTCTGTTGCTCTAAAGTTTGCGCTAAATGGCGATAAAAACGTTTATTCATCAGACCCGAACGCCATAATTCGACATTCTGTCCGATCACGTCGGCACGCGTAAAACCGGTGATGCGCTCAAAGGCCGGATTGACCGTCAATACATGCATGCGGTCATCACAAATCAAAACGGCATCATTGAGATATTGCCAGATGATACCTTGATGTTGCTGAAGGTGATTCAATTCCCTATCTTGGAAAACACGCGCAGGCGTAATACTTGTCTGCAGTTTATGCTGCTGCTCTGCAGTCATTTAACCATCTCCATAACCTTCAGCGCAAAATCCCGCCCACACAAGCATCCATACTAAGGTCATTTATGTTTCAAATGATTTTTGAGGATAAACGTAAGTAAAATGAAGCGCAAACGAAAGCCAAGGCATTCTCTGGTTTGATCACAAATTAGTGTCAAGCGTCATGCTTTTGAAAAAAAACGGCACCGAAGTGCCGTAATTTTAGTCAGGAAAAAGATTTTTATTGTATCTCGGAATGGCGTAACAGCGCATCAATCCGTGGCTCACGACCCCGAAATGCCTTGAACAAAGCCATTGGTTCGTCTGAGCCTCCTTTTTCCAGAATATATTGCAGAAAATCACGGCCGGTTTGTGGGTTAAAAATCCCTTCCTCTTCAAAACGCGAGAACGCATCCGCTGATAACACTTCCGCCCATTTATAACTGTAATAACCGGCCGCATAACCCCCGCCAAAAATATGCGAGAAGCTATGCTGGAAGCGGTTAAATGCGGGAGGCACCAGCACCGCTGTTTGGCTACGAACATCATCCAGGATCTGTTGTACCCGGCCACCTTGTTGCGGATCATATTCACGGTGCAGACGAAAATCAAACAGTGCAAACTCCAGCTGCCGCAGCATTTGCATTGCTGATTGGAAATTCTTCGCCGCCAGCAGTTTATCCAATTCACTTTGCGGCAAAGCTTCCCCTGTTTCGTAGTGACCCGAGATCACTGCCAGCGCTTCCGGTTCCCAGCACCAGTTTTCCAAAAATTGACTTGGTAATTCCACCGCATCCCACGGTACACCATTGATACCGGCGACACCGGCCACATCGATCTGCGTCAGCATATGATGCAAACCATGGCCAAATTCGTGGAATAAGGTCACGACCTCATCATGGGTGAACAGTGCGGGTTTGCCATCGACCGGACCATTAAAGTTACAGGTCAGATACGCTACCGGATGCTGCAACTGACCATCGCGGCGATAACGGCGCCCCATGCAATCATCCATCCAGGCACCCCCGCGCTTGTGCGCACGGGCATACAGATCCAGATAGAAGCTGCCGCGCAATTCACCATCGGCATCAATGATGTCGTAAAAACGCACATCCGGATGCCAGGTTTCTACCGCCAGATGTGGTTTGATACGCATACCGAAGATACGTTTCACCACATCGAACAAACCTTGCACTACTTTCTGTTCCGGAAAGTATGGGCGCAGCGCTTCATTTGAAATAGCGTAACGGTGCTGCTTCAGTTTTTCGCTGTAATAGGCAATATCCCATGCGGCCAGTTCGCTGACGCCGTGTTCCGCTTGGGCATACGCCTGCAATTCAGCCAGATCAGACTGGGCTTGTGGACGTGAACGCGCTGCCAGATCACCTAAGAATGCCAGCACTTGTTCGGTCGAGTGGGCCATTTTGGTCGCCAACGAACGCTCGGCATAGTTTGCAAAGCCCAGTAACTGAGCCAGTTCATGGCGCAGAGCCAAAATTTCCTCAATCAGCGGTGAGTTATCCCATTTGCCCGCATTTGGTCCTTGATCGGAAGCGCGTGTGGTAAAGGCAGTGTACGCTTCTTCACGTAACGCCCGGCTATCGGCATACATCATGACCGGCAGGTAAGAAGGAATATCGAGCGTAAACAACCAGCCTTCCAGCTCACGACTTTGTGCTTGTTGTGCCGCTGCTGCTTTCGCGGAATCCGGTAAACCAGCTAGCGCAGTTTCATCGGTAATGTGTTTTACCCAGCCTTGTGTGGCATCCATCACCTGATTATTAAATTGCGATGCCAGCTCAGATAAACGGCTGACGATCTGACCATAACGCTGTTGTTGTGCAGCTTCCAGTGCAATACCGGATAAGCGGAAATCACGCAGCGTATTACTCACTTGTTGCTGTTGCGCCTGGCTTAGACGACGGAATTCATTGCTATCAGCCAATTGCTGATAGGCCTGATACAAACCAGCATGTTGCCCGACAAAGGTTTGGTATTCCGATAACAACGGCAGACAGGCTTCATACGCTGCACGTAATTCATCGTTGTTAACAACCGAATTCATATGGCTCACTGGCGACCAGATCCGACCCAGACGGTCGTCGGTCTCTTCCAGTGGCGCGACCAGATTGTCCCAGGTAAAACTGTCAGATGAACTTAATACATCCGTAATACGTTGTTTGGCATCCGCTATCGCCTGTTGCACGGCAGGCTGTACGTGCTCTGGTTTGATCTTGCTGAACGGCGGCAAGCCATCCATGGATAACAGTGGGTTGCTCATCGACACTTACCTCAGAATACGGCGCAAAAACGGAATATTGATTCTTATTAACATGCGGGTAGAAAATCAATTTATCAACCCTTGTTATGGTTTAACATGGCTTTACGCACGAGAAGATAATGCCTTGATGTAGTGGACTTTGTTCTTTCCCCATCCACATGCTATATCTTGAAGATTAAAAATAGGGATCAGAAGTCCCCGGGATGAACAGTCTGGGAATTCGGTTATGTGCGAACCGATAACACCAGCAAATGGAATGAGCATGCTGACCTACTGGAAACACCTATTACAGAGTTTCTCCGCCTCTCATCAATTATCCAGACGACTGCTGGCCTACATTCTGGCCTGCAGCACCGTGCTCGCCTTGATCTCAACCCTCTTCCAGCTGGGCTGGGATTACAGTCAGGGTATGAATGAAACCAGATCCCGCCTTAACGAAATTGAATCCACACATCTAACCGCCATTGCTGCCAGCGTCTGGAACATGGACAACGAGCAATTGAGTCTGCAGCTTAAAGGGTTGCAGCAAATGCCGGATATGCTGACAGCCACGGTATATGAACGGATTGATACCCACTTTCTGGAACGTATGCGGGTGGGACAAACTTCCGGCTTGCACGTATTAAAGCAGCGCTTTCCGCTCTCGTATGAAGGTTATGTCGTTGGAGAACTGGACGTCAGCCTAACTCTGGAGCCAATCTACCAACGTTTATGGCAAAAGAGCTTGGTTATTCTGATCACACAAACCTTAAAAACCTTACTGGTTTCCTGTTTTATTCTGCTGATTTTTTACCACCAGCTGATCCGCCATCTGCATAAGATCAGTGATTTTCTGCAACATTTAGATGTCAGCACACCACCACAACCGATCACCTTGGATCGACACGTAGCGGCTTCCGGCGATGAACTGGACGCCATCGTAAACAGTATCAATGAGATGCAGCAACGACATGCTGATGACTGGCAGGCGCAACAATCGTTTGCCGATAGCCTGCAACAAGAGCATGCGATTAATAAAGAATTGAATGAAAAACTAGAACAAAAAGTGGTGGCCCGTACCCAATTACTGGAAAACAGCCATCACGAACTACAAGCAGCTTACAATGATTTAAAGAATACGCAGAAAGCCCTGATTGAATCAGAGAAAATGGCTTCACTGGGCGCATTAGTGGCCGGCATGGCACATGAACTGAATACGCCGCTTGGCATCAGCATGACCGCCAGCCGTTTTCTGAGTTCACGGTTGAAAGATTTTGCCACAGTCCCATTACCCGAATCAGCAGCAGAGCGTAGCAGCTGGCATGGACAATTAGCCGCCATTCAGGAGTCGACGGAACTGATGCAACAACAAACCCGCAAAGCACTGGATTTACTGAATAATTTTCAGCAGATCGCCATCACGCACAGTGGCCAGCAAACCAGCCGCTTTAATGTAGCCGAAACTCTGCATCAAATTATCATCTCGCAGGGTCACCGCCTGAACCAGCAACATTGTCATGTTTCCATTCAATGTGAACCCACACTGGAAGTGCAAAGTTACCTTTCGGCCTTTACTCGGGTCTGTAATCACCTGATCCAAAACTCGCTGGATCACGGCTTCGAACATTGTAACCGGCCTCGCAGTATTACGATTCAGGTCAGTCATGAACAAAGCCAGGTGCGGCTTGATTACCGCGATAATGGACAAGGTATTGACCCTGAGTTATTACCCCATATCTTTGAACCGTTTGTCACCAATCGACGGGAACAGGGTTTCTCTGGCCTCGGCGGATACATTATCTATAATCAGGTAGTGCAATTACTCAATGGAAAAATCAAATGCCAGAGTAATTCTGGAAATGGCGTACACTTTTGCATTGAAATGCCACAATTTATCTAATTTTCAGATGAAAACTCTGTTGTTTCTGGCATCATCACCGAGATGAACGAGATGTAAACATACCTCGTTTTATATTGATTTATGATACTCTTACCTCATTTTTAGCTTCCTGCGGATGCTCGCATGTCTACTCAACTCTCAATTGCGGAACGTCTGGCAACTGTTCGCCATTCAATGCAACACCTTGATGTACAGGCATTTATTATACCTCACGACGATGAACATCTGGGCGAATACACAGCACCAGCCGATGAGCGTCTGGCGTGGCTCACCGGTTTTACCGGTTCAGCCGGTGTCGCAGTGGTCCTGACCGAACAAGCGGCATTATTCGTTGACGGGCGCTATACCGTGCAGGCGCGTCAACAGGTATCTGATGAGCATTTCATCCACCAGCATCTGATCCGCGATCCATTTCTGGATTGGTTGGTACAGCAATTACCTGCGGGTAGCCGGGTTGGTATTGATGCACGTCTGCACAGCCTGGAATGGTACCGCAAAGCACAACAGCAATTGAGCACAGCAAAAATTAGCCTGCATCCGTTGGCAGAAAACCCGATTGATTTACATTGGTCAGATCGCCCGGCAGCCTCTGTGGCACCAGCCCGACTGTTCGCCGAAACAGTGGCGGGCGAAAGTAGTCTGTCGAAACGCCAGCGCATGGCGGCACAATTACGTGCGCAATCGGCTGATGCCTTGCTATTAACCCAAAATGAATCGATCAATTGGTTACTGAATATTCGCGGCAGTGATATTCCCGCCCTGCCGGTGGTCAGCGCGTTTGCCATTCTCTACAGCAATGCCACGCTCGATCTGTTTATTGACCCAACTCGGCTGGACAGCCAATTTAGTGCCCATGTCGGTAATGATGTTTCCGTCTATCCGGCAGGCAAACTCAGCGATGTATTACAACGACTGGGCGAAGATGCGCTTAAAGTCTGGTTAGACAACGCGAGTTGTAATGCCGCCTGCGGTTTGCAGTTATTGCAACATGGGGCGCATTTACTGGAACAAGCTGACCCCTGCCTGCTGGCGAAAGCCTGTAAAAATGACACTGAGCTGGCCGGCATGCACGAAGCGCATCGTAAAGATGCCATCGCCATGTGTCGTTTTCTGGCTTGGCTGGATAACGCAGTAGCCGACGGGCTGCAAAGTGATGAAGCGCAATTGGCTGAAAAACTGGAAAGCTTTCGTTTGCAACAACCTGGTTATCTGGAAGCCAGTTTTGCGACTATCTCCGCGCTCGGCCCCAATGCCGCCCTGCCGCATTACAACTTCCGCAATGGTACACCACGCACGTTTGGCCAAGATGCCGTCTATCTGGTTGATTCCGGAGGTCATTATGACGAAGGTACAACCGATATCACCCGTACCATTCTGGTTGGTGATGCCAGTAACGATGTGCGAACCTTGTTTACGCTGGTTATGAAAGGTCACATCGCACTGAGCCGGGCGCAGTTTCCGAAAGGCACCTGTGGTATGCAGTTGGATGTGCTGGCGCGACTGCCATTATGGCAAGCCGGCTTTAACTATGACCACGGTACCGGACACGGTGTCGGCCATGTATTAAGTGTGCATGAAGGGCCGCAGCGGATCTCACCGAAAGGCAGCACGACTCCGCTCGAACCCGGCATGGTGATTTCCAACGAGCCCGGCTATTACCGTGAAGGGGTTTTTGGTATGCGCTGTGAAAATCTGGTCACGGTAGAAGCAGTGACCTCAGTCAGTGAAATCGAACGTTATGCCTTCCGTAACCTGACACTGGTGCCGTTCGATAAACGGTTATTATTAAAAGAATTACTGAATAACGATGAAAAACAGTGGTGGAATGATTATCACCACGAGGTTTTCGCCACCATCGCTTCTTCCTTACAAGGAAGTGATTTACTGTGGCTGGAACAAGCTACTGCGGCCATTTGATTATCAACATCATGACCCCGTCAAATATCGTGCTGACTGACCAGCAAACTGGCAGTCAGCAGTTGCGATTGTTACAATCTGATTTATTTGCTGCGCTATTTCGCAAGCTAGCCACAAGGAACGCCATGCTGTATTCAGCCTATTTTCGCCGCCAACTGGAAAAATTGCCGCTGCTACCAGTGGACAGTGACGCCATGCAGATCCTGCATCAGGCCAGTCAGTTCAAACAGCGTATTCTTGAGCTGATTGCTCAGGCCGAACGCCGGATCTATCTGGTTGCGCTCTATCTGCAAGACGATGAGGCTGGTCGTGAAATCATGCTGGCATTGTATGCCGCCAAACAAGCCCGCCCCCAACTGGACATTAAAGTCTTTGTTGATTTTCATCGGGCGCAACGCGGCTTAATTGGTAAAGGTGCACAATCTGGTAATCATCTGATGTATCAGGAATTTGCCAGCAAATATCCATCCTGTGATATTCCTTTTTACGGAGTGCCGGTCAAACGCCGCGAATGGTTAGGCGTATTACACCTGAAGGGATTCCTGTTTGATAACACCCTGCTCTATTCCGGTGCCAGCCTGAATAATGTTTATTTGCATCAACAAGATCGCTATCGTTTCGATCGTTACCACCAAATCCAGAATGCCGATCTGGCTGATAGTTTTGCTCGGCTGATTTTACGTCATTTTGTCAATGACGCAGCCGTACCACGGTTGGATAAAACCCAGATCCCCGGTATCAAACAGATCAAAGCAGAACAACGCCGTTTCCGTCGTCGTTTACAAGCCGGTCGTTATGAGTTTGAAGAGAGTGTCATTGGCCCACGCCAATTTGGAGTTACCCCGCTGCTGGGTTTAGGCAAGCGCGGTAATCGCCTGAATCATGCCATCCGCGATCTGGTGCGCAGTGCTTCGCAGGAAATATTCATCTGTACGCCGTATTTTAACCCGCCCAGCTCGCTGGCACGCGATATCAGCGGCCTGTTGCAACGCAAAGTGAAAGTAACAATAGTCGTTGGTGATAAGACCGCCAATGATTTCTACATTCCACCTTGTGAGCAGTTTAAAACCGTCGGTGGTTTACCTTATCTGTATGAAATTAATCTGCGCCGTTTTGCAAATCGTTATCAAAATTACATTGATAACGGGCAGCTCAACATCATGCTGTGGCAGCATGAGCAGCACTCATATCATCTGAAAGGCATTTTTGTGGATGACCAGCTGAGCCTGATCACCGGCAGCAATCTGAACCCGCGCGCCTGGGCCCTCGATCTGGAAAACGGCATGTTATTACGCGATCCGCATCGCCTGTTGTGCGAACGTTTTGCAGCTGAGCGCGCCAATATTCTGCAGCATACCCGTCGTCTGACCCATTTCAGCGAACTGGAACAGTTACAGGATTATCCAGATGCCGTGAAACGCTTACTTACCCGTATTCAGCGTTTTAAAGCGCATATCCTGCTAAAACAAATCTTATAAAAATACTAAGCCCGGCAATTGCCGGGCTTAGTATTTTGCCGATATAACTTTATCGCTTAATCTGCAACTGGCGCCGTCAGAGATGCCCCCGGATTAACCATCTCTGCTTCCATCTGAGCAAAATCTTGCTGCATGCGCATGGATGGTGCTTTATCCAGTAAACTGAACAGGATAATCGCCACACCAGACAATAAGAAACCGGGCACCATTTCATACAAGCCGAACCACGCACCGTTACGCCAAATAATCACGGTCAACGCGCCAACCAGCATACCGGCCAGTGCGCCATTACGCGTCATCCGCGGCCACAGCAGTGATAAAATTACCACCGGACCAAATGCGGCACCGAAACCGGCCCACGCATAACCGACCAGACCCAGCACTTTACTCGCTGGATCACGGGCAATCACAATCGCAATCACCGCCACCAGCAGCACCATCAGACGACCAACCCATACCAGCTCTTTTTGTGAAGCATCCGGGCGGAAGAATACTTTGTAAAAATCTTCGGTCAGCGCTGAGGATGAAACCAACAACTGACAAGACAGCGTGCTCATGACCGCAGCCAGAATCGCGGACAGCAGAACACCGGCAATCCACGGGTTAAACAGCACCTGCGACAACGTAATAAAGACGGTTTCATGATTGGCTTGCACTGCGCCACCCTGCTGCGGATTCGCAGCAAAATACGCGATACCAAAGTAACCCACGGCCACGGCACCGCCCAGACACAGGATCATCCAGGTCATACCGATTCGGCGTGCATTAGGCATGGCATCAACAGAGCTGATCGCCATGAACCTCGCTAAAATATGCGGCTGTCCCATATAACCTAAACCCCACGCCATCAGCGAAATAATGCCGATCGTGGTGGTACCATGAAACATGTCGCTGTATTTCACATCCAGCGCATTAATCGCCTGCACGGCGTCAGCAAAACCGCCGGCATGCATGATCACCATCACAGGCGTGAGTAGCAGAGCAAAAATCATTAATGATGCCTGCACGGTATCTGTCCAGCTGACCGCCAGAAAACCACCGACAAACACATACAGGATCGTCGCTGCAGCACCCGCCCATAACGCCGTGTCGTAACTCAGTCCAAAAGTTTGCTCGAACAAACGCGCGCCAGCCACCATGCCGGAGGCACAGTAAATAGTGAAGAAAACCAGAATCACCAAGGCTGCAATCACGCGCAGGATTTTGGTTTTATCTTCAAAACGATGGGTAAAATAATCCGGCAGCGTTAAGGCGTTGCGGGTAATTTCGGTATACACACGTAAGCGACCCGCCACAAACTGCCAGTTAAACCAAGCGCCGATAATCAAACCAATGGCGATCCAGCTTTCAGAAACGCCTGACGCATAAACGGCACCCGGCAGGCCCAGCAACAACCAGCCACTCATGTCCGAAGCACCAGCACTCATGGCGGTGACAAAACTACCCAGACTACGGCCACCAAGAATATAGTCGGACAGATCGCGGGTATAGCGCCATGCGGCAAAGCCAATGCCGATCATCGCCAGAATGTAGATGACGAACGTAATCGTCGTCGGATTGGTAAAGTTCACAGGCTTCCTCTCCTATGGATTAAACAGAATACGGAACGCACAGCAGCCGTATGTTGGAAAAGAGGCGAATAATAACGTATTCCCCTACCAAGTGCGATGATATCTGCACAATCGCACCATGATCACAACATGAAACCGTTATTTTCCCCTTTGTTGCAAAAAACAAAAACAATGTGGTTATTTGTTTTACCACTACCAACGTAAACATCCATGCGTACTGATTATTCAGCTAAAATAGCTGTGCCATACTTGGTTTATCAGCCCAAATCAGTGCAGAGATCATCATGACCAATCAGTTCCGACAAGAAGAAGACCTGCTAGGCGGCATGCAGGTAGATAACCGACATTACTACGGCATCCATACTATGCGGGCGGTAGATAACTTCCAAATCAGCCAACAGCGGATCAGCGATGTACCGGTTTTTATTCGTGGTTTACTGCATACCAAAAAAGCCGCCGCATTAGCTAACCGCGCGCTCGGCACGCTGGATGCCCATAAAGCCGAGATGATCATTAATACCTGTGATCTGATGCTGACCACCGAACGTTGTTTTGATCAGTTCCCGATCGATCTGTTTCAGGGCGGAGCTGGCACCTCGGTCAATATGAACGCCAATGAAGTGATCGCCAATCTGGCGCTCGAGTTACAAGGTCAGCCAAAAGGCGCTTATGAGATCTTAAATCCGAACGACGATGTGAATCGCTGCCAGTCGACCAATGATGTCTACCCGACCGCCTTTCGCGTGGCGCTATATGAAAGTACCTTCGGGCTGTTAGAACAGCTGAAAAAATTGATCAAAGCCTTTGATGATAAAGCTATCAGCTTTAATGATGTGCTGAAGATGGGGCGCACCCAGTTACAAGATGCGGTGCCGATGACGCTCGGGCAGGAATTTCATGCGTTTGCGGTGACATTACGGGAAGAAATAAAAAGCATTGGCCGTTGTCAGGAACTATTGCTGGAAGTGAATTTAGGCGCCACCGCCATTGGCACCGGTATGAACACACCACCGGATTATTCCGCACTGGCGATCCGTTACCTGGCGGAAATCACCGGCCATAGTTATGTACCGGCGGAAGATCTGATCGAAGCAACCTCAGACTGTGGTGCGTATCTGATCCTGCACAGTGCCTATAAACGACTGGCGATGAAACTATCGAAGATCTGCAACGATTTACGTCTGCTCAGTTCTGGCCCGCGCGCTGGCTTACACGAAATCAACCTGCCACAACGGCAGGCCGGTTCTTCCATCATGCCGGCGAAGGTTAATCCGGTGATCCCGGAAGTGGTGAATCAGGTTTGTTTCAAAGTGATTGGTAACGATGTCACCGTCACCATGGCCGCCGAGGCCGGTCAGCTACAGCTCAATGTGATGGAACCTGTGATTGCCCAGTGTATGTTTGAATCGCTCAGCCTGCTCAGCAATGCCTGTACCTGTCTGCGCGAAAAATGCGTGGAAGGCATTACTGCCAATAAAGAGCGTTGCGAAGCGTATGTGTTCAGCTCAATTGGGCTCATCACCTTCCTGACTCCGTATATCGGCCATCATGCCTGTGATGAGATCGGCAAAGCGTGTGTCGCGACTGGTAAATCAGTCCGCGAAGCGGTCTTGGAACGCGGGCTGCTCAGCGAAGCACAACTGAACGATATTTTCTCGGTCGAAAACCTGAAGAAACCACGTTATCCCGGTAAACCGCGTTAAATCATCAATCCAGAGCCAGCTACCTGACTGGCTCTGGGTTTTGCATTAGCGTTTCGTATTTTTCCACTCGCCTACCAATACTTTCGGTAACGGCAGATAACCGTTATGGGCTTGCAACGCGCGATTGTCAGCACCAGGTTCCAACGCAATGTAATAACCGTTGATATGTGCCAGTGGCATACAGTCATCCACCTCATACAAATCATCGGTATGTAATGCCTCCGTACCAGGTAGCAGTGTCTTTTTCGCCCGCGCCTTTACCGCCTGACTGTTTTGCGCAACCATAAAAGCGGTCGCGTGTAGCTCACCGATATAATCTGCGTGATAAGCCCCCAGATTGATAAAATAGAGCTGCTGCTCTGATACTGGCTTGTCGGCTACCAACCTCACCCGATAACCATCCACGATATCCAGCTCGATCCAACAATCGATATGCAGACCCTCTGGCGAGCCAAACCATAATTCCAATAATTGCGGATAGGTTTGCTCAATGCTTTCGCCCACCACAAATACAACATCATGCAGTTCAATATTGGCTTTGGGTGCCCGGCCTCCCAGATAGACGGCAAATAGTTTCTGAGTCATGTTTTATTCCGTTTGTTGTAATAACTGACGCACAAAGTTAGGTAACGCCAATGCCGCTTGATGCGTGTCGCCATTGTAATAGTTCAGACCGGTGATGCCGCGCTGCTGCAATCGTTGTTCGACCGTGTTTGCATCCAGCCGTTTTGGATCGCGCAATTGACTGGCACAGGCCATGCCCCAAAAACCACCGTATAAAGTGATCGGCACTAACATAGGCCGCACCACTCGAAATACCGCTTTTAACTCATCAATCAGCTGCCGAAAGCGGGTCGCGTGAAATTGCGGTGAGCCAACATGCAGTGATAACAAGCCGTGCTCGCCAATGAGTCGAGCACAATCGGCAAAGAATGCGCGGGTATACAGGGGTTCGGCGTAACCTTGCGGATCGGTCAAATCGAGCACAATCAAATCGAATTGTTGTTGTGATTCTGCCACATATTTTAAACCATCGCCGATAACGAGCTGCAAACGTGGGTCATGAAACGCACCTTGATGGACTTTAGCGAAATATTCATCGGCGATGGCCACCACACCGGCATCCAACTCACAAACGACGACCTGTTCGATGCTGGGATATTTCAGCAGTTGGCGCGCCGAACCGCCATCACCACCACCGATGATCAATGCTGTGCGTGGATCAGGATGCGTGATAGCCGGAATATGGTTCAGATTTTCATGATAAAACCACTCATCGGCTTCCGAGGTCATCAGGTAACCATCCAGACGAAATACCCGGCCAAAAGCCGCTGTTTCCATCACCTCAATGTGTTGATACGGGCTGCTAAAATCATCCAGCACCTCACCGGAGCGAAAGATAAAACCCACATCCGGCGTCAGCCATTCGGTAATAAATTGTTCCGTCAGAAGGCTTTTGTTTTTCTTCATGCTCCCTCAATATCCCTATCGCCCGACTACATGCTATGTTAACAATCATCACGTTATAATAGATTCTTTATCGGCGAAGTCCGTGTTCTGAATTATATTTATCGTATTGCATTAACGAGGAAACATGATGAAAACGATCACTGGGCTCTTAATTGCCGTATTCTTCCTGAGCGCTTGCAACACTATTCATGGTATGGGGCAGGATATTCAGCGTGGTGGTGAAAAAGTAAAAGAAGCCGCGACCAGTGTGCAACAGAAACTATAGATGGAAAATCTCGACCCGCTGTATCTGTTCGCTAACATTGTTATGCTCGATACACGGGCATTGTCATCCTTAACGCACCTGACATCCCATTGTCATCTGGTCTGCTTAGTCTAGCGCTCGACGTTGAACATGAGAGCAAGGATGAGCATGAAACCTATGATTTCTATTTCTGCCGTTGCCACCGCGGTGGCACTGGCGCTGCTTGGCGGTTGTAACTCCGACAGCCAAACTACAACCGATACACCGACCATCACCGAGTACCAATACAGTACTAAAGCAGTGTATACCCCACAGCAGAGTGCCACTACCTATCAAGCTGCTCCGACGGGTTTCAATCCGGTATTCACCGAACTGGTGGCACGCCACGGCTCGCGTTCGCTCTCCAGCCCCAAGTACGATGTGCTGACCAAGCTGGTGTGGGAAGAGGCCGCTAGTCAGGGCGCCCTGACCTCGCTGGGCCAAACCTTGGGCCACAAGGTGGATCTGGTGACCGCCGCCAATGAGCAGCTGGGTTACGGTCTGCTGACCGTTCTCGGCAAGGAGGAGCACGCCAAACTGGCAACCCGCCTGGCCGATCGGTTGCCGAACCTGCTGGAAGATAGCAGCAGCCACTGCATCAAGGTCGAGACTTCGGGAAAAGATCGCGCCAACGAAAGTGCCTACTACTTCATGCAGAGTCTGAAGAACAAGGTGAGCTATGTCGAAGACAGCACCGATTGCTATGTGGCACAGACCGACGCCTCGAAGATCGATAAGAAACTAGCCAATAAGTACGAACTCTATTTCCACAAAACCGAGCCAGAAAATACCAAGTATCTACCAGCCTACCAGGCCTATCAGACCTTTATCGGCGATGAGGATAACGGTATTGCAGCAGCCCCAGAGTTGACTACAGCCCAAGAGGCTCTGAAAGCACTTCCGAAAACCAAAGTCATGGCGCGGCAGATGTTGGAGCGCATCTATAGCAAGGCGTTCGTTGACTATCTGGCCAATGGCGTCGAGTTTGTCGCCGTCAATCCGGAAGATGGTGGCAAGACCTATGTCCACGATGAAGTGGATGCAGCTCTGATGCTTTACAACCTGTTTATCATTGGCCCCGGCATGGTGCGGGAAGCCGAGGCGCAGGGCAATGAAGCCTGGGATCTGGAGAAGTACCTGACGCCGGAAGAGTCTGCCTGGTTCTCTTACCTCTCCGATGCCGAGGACTTCTACGAGAAGGGCCCAAGCTTTGCCAACAGCACGGTCACCTATGGCATAGCCCAGCCGTTGCTGGATGGTCTGTTCAACGAGGTACAGACCCAAGTGGTGGAGGGTCAGCATGAGCATGTCGCCAAGCTGCGTTTTGCCCATGCCGAGACCATTATTCCGCTGGTAGCGCTGATGAAGCTCGAAGGCAGCCGTCAGGGCGCTGAAGTGGGTACCCTGATGACGCAGGAGAACAACGAATGGCGCGGTGGTTGGGTGTCACCCTATGCCGCCAATATCCAATGGGATGTCTACCAGAATGCCGAGCAGCAGGTGCTGGTGAAGATGCTTTACAACGAGAAGGAAGTGGCGTTCAAGGCCGGGTGTGAACCTGTCGCGGCTGGCAGCTACTTCTATGACTTCGCCGAGCTCAAGCGCTGCTACGCTTATTCCGGTAACTTATAAGCTTCTCGCCGTCACGTTGATATTTCATGAACGGAATAAAATACTGAGAGAGCGGATGTCGGACTAAGCTTTGATAGCATACTCGGTGAGTGCGTCATTCTCTCTGAAGTATACTGCTGTCTTAAAGTCAAACTTAGATGTGGTGAGTGCCCCAAAACTCTTGGGGCAGTCTTGCTGAGTTTATTTATGCTGATGCAAAGCCGATACTTTTTGGCAGGAAGAACGATACACTTCCGGGATCTGCTCTAACGCATTTACTGTGATATCCAGGTCACGCAACAAGCCATCTTTGACGTCATAGATCCAGCCATGTACCGCCAGTTCCTGCCCTCGTCGCCAGGCATTCTGCACAATCGAGGTATAACAAACATTGGCAACCTGTTCGAGCACATTCAGCTCGCACATGTAATCTTGCCGTTCATGTTCATCTTCAATCTCATCAATATGGTCGCGATATTTATAATTAACGTCTTTAATGTTGCGTAGCCAATTATCAATCAGGCCATACTCTTTATTGCTCATCGCGGCAATGACACCACCGCAGTGGTAATGACCACACACGATGATGTGTTTCACTTTCAACACTTCTACCGCATATTGGATCACCGACAGACAATTAAAGTCGGTGTGTACCACCAGATTCGCCACGTTACGATGCACAAACACATCGCCCGGTAATAAACCAAGCAATTCGTTCGCGGGCACACGACTATCTGAGCAACCGATCCACAAATATTCCGGTGCTTGTTGTGATGCCAGCTTTTCAAAAAACTGAGGATCTTCCGCTTTGATCTGCTCCGCCCATTGGCGATTTTGTTCAAATAATTGCTTCAGCAGTTTCATGCCTTTCTCCCTTTTTACTGCCAAAAAAAAGGTCTCGCTAAAGAGACCTTTCGTGGTTTAGTCAGGCCTTACGCCTCCAGCACATCCTTGAGCTTCTTCAACGCGTTCTTTTCCAGCTGTCGCACGCGCTCCGCCGAGACGCCGTACCGATCGGCCAACTCTTGCAGTGTCAACTTGTTATCTTCATCCAACCAACGGGCACGGATGATCTGCTGGCTACGCTCATCCAGACCTTGCAGGGCATAGCTCAGACGGTGTTCAGCATGGTTGTCCCAGTTACTATTTTCATACACGGCAGCCAGATCAGATGATTTATCTTCCAGATATTGTGCCGGTGCAAAATTGCTTTCGCTGTCGTCATCGTCGTAACCATCGAAGGAGTGATCCTGACCACTCATCCGCGCTTCCATCTCGGTCACATCTTCCGGTGACACGCCTAATTCATTGGCGACGGTGCGCACTTCGTCTTGGTTAAACCAGCCGAGGCGTTTTTTGTTTTTCCGCAGGTTGAAGAACAATTTACGTTGCGCTTTGGTGGTGGCGACCTTGACCATACGCCAGTTACGCAGCACATATTCATGAATTTCGGCTTTGATCCAATGCACCGCAAACGAGACCAGACGCACACCGACCGTTGGATCAAAGCGTTTTACCGCTTTCATCAAGCCGATGTTACCTTCCTGAACCAGATCAGCCTGCGGCAATCCATAGCCAGAATAGTTGCGTGCGATGTGCACCACAAAACGCAGATGTGACATAACCAACTGACGGGCAGCTTCCAAATCACCATGGTTTTGTAATTGTTCAGCCAGTTCCCGTTCTTTTTCAGCCGTCAGCATCGGTATGCTGTTTACCGCCTGAATATAGCCCTCAAGACTACCCTGAGGAACCAGAACTAAATTGCGCTGAAGTGCAGTACTCATCGAATACCTCTTTTACCTTACGTCGAATGCTTCATTCAAAGGTGGTGTAATAACATATCCCGCAAGCAATCGGGATATTTAAACTTGTTCAATATCAAGTTTTGCATATCTTGTCACGCTTGTTAACAAATTTCGGGCAGAAAAAAGGGGAGACCTAAAGACTCCCCGAAATCTGAGCATGTTTCCGATATACCAAGTATCAAAAATACATAATCACCAAGCCAAAGGAGAAAGATAACTTTCCCAACAGAATTAACCCTCAAACAATCAGACAGTGCGTTTGCGCAAAAGTTCACTTTTTCTTCAAAAATTTTCAAATTAATTTTGTGGGTACTTATTTGGGGCTCGATGGCTGCAATCTTTATTTTGGTTCAATCTCGCTTAAGTGTTTATGTACGGAAAACCAAGCCGCGCCCATACTGAGCGAGACACCGAGCAGGATCAGCAAGCCCCCATCGGCGGAACCCAACCCCACCAGACGGAAACTGCTGTCATACAACTCGGCCAGGTAAGTTACTGCTTTCTCACTGAGCAACAGCAACACTTCTGACAGCCACCAGGCTACTAAACCACCCACTGCACCATACCAGAAGCCTAAGTAAAGAAACGGGCGCTGGATAAAGCCATCTGTGGCCCCCACCAGCTTCATGACTTCAATTTCCGCCCGACGGTTAAAGATATATAAGCGCAGGGTGTTGGCCACCGTCAGCAAGAGCCCGATAACCAGAAAACCCGCAAACACATGCACCAACTGACGCGCCAGACCGATGATGCCATTCAACCGGGTCACCCACTGAATATCTAATTTGCCCTGCTGGACCGCACTTTCCTGCCGTAAGCTTTGCAGTAACTGCTCGCTTTGCTGCGGGGAGCGGAAGGCTTGCCGTGGTGTCACTTCAATCACCGGTGGTAGCGGGTTATCCGACAGATAGGCTTGCGCTTCAGAAAAACCGGACAGCGCCTTGAACTCATTCATACCTTGTTCCGGCGAGATGTAGCGAACCGATTCCACCTGACTGTTTTGCCGGATGCGATCCTGCAATGCCTGCAGTTCCGGTTCGGTCGTGCCTTTTTGCAGATAGAGGGTAATTTGAGTGCCGTTTTCCCACTGCGCGGTGACGTTTTCTGCGTTTTTCAAAATTACCAGCAAGGTCGCTGGTAACGCCAGACTGACCCCGATCACACCAATCGTCATCAACGATGTCAGTGGTGTATGCCAGATCTCGCGCATGGTTTGCCGCAATTGCTGGATATGAATAAACAACCACAGTGAAAAACGACTGCCCTGCCCCGGTGTTGGCTGCACATGTGAAATCGGTTTACGCGCCATGTTCTGCCCCCAAGGTATCTTCCACTAACCGTCCATGCTGCAGCACCAGCTTGCGTTGCCCACTTTCGGCAATCAACGCCTGATCATGGCTGGCAATCAACACAGCGACACCTTGTGCGTTCAACTCACGGAACAGTTGCATGATGTCATGCGCCAGCGCGGCATCGAGGTTGCCGGTTGGTTCGTCGGCCAGCAGCAACGGCGGCATATTGACAATTGCACGGGCAATACCGACGCGTTGCTGTTCACCACCGGAAAGCATCATCGGAACATGCTGGGCTTTGTTATGCAGATGGACTTTATCCAGTGCGGCCATGACGCGTTTTTGAATTTCCAGCGGTGAAGCACCGGCGATCTGCAGTGGCAATGCCACGTTGTCAAACACGGAACGGTCGAGCAGCAGACGGTGATCTTGAAAAATCATGCCGATCTGGCGGCGGATAAACGGTACATCCGCTTTGGTGATCTGCGATAGATCGCGGCGGTTGAACAGAATGCGGCCATCGGAAGGCCGCTCCTGCACGCTGATCAATTTCAGTAAGGTGCTTTTACCCGCCCCGGAGTGACCGGTCAGAAACGCCATTTCGCCGGAACGCAGCTGGAAGCTGACCTTTTGCAGTGCCATGTGTCCACCGCTGTACACTTTACTGACATGGTCAAACTGGATCATGGTTTAGTGTTGTTCTCCGCCAAACAGCGCTTCGATAAAATCATTGGCTTCGAATGGACGTAGATCTTCAATCGCTTCACCAACACCGATATAACGAATTGGGATGCCAAACTGATTGGCAATGGCGAAAATCACGCCGCCTTTCGCAGTGCCGTCGAGTTTGGTCAGGGTAATACCGTTCACGCCAACCGCCTCACCGAACAGCTTCGCCTGACTGATCGCATTCTGGCCGGTGCTGGCATCGAGCGTCAGCATTACTTCGTGTGGTGCGCTGTCATCCAGCTTTTTCATCACCCGTACGATTTTTTTCAGCTCTTCCATCAGATGGCCTTTGTTCTGTAACCGACCTGCAGTGTCAGCGATCAGAATATCGATATTGCGCGATTTCGCCGCCTGAATGGCATCAAAGATCACGGATGCGGAATCAGCACCGGTATGCTGGGCAATGACCGGAATATGGTTACGCTGACCCCAGACTTGTAACTGCTCAACAGCCGCTGCACGGAAGGTATCCCCCGCCGCTAACATTACCGATTTACCTTGTGCCTGGAAGTGTTTGGCTAACTTACCAATAGTCGTAGTTTTACCCACACCGTTAACGCCGATCATCAAAATAACATACGGCGTTTTGCTGCTGTCGATCTGTAACGGTTGGCTGACCGGCTGTAAAATAGCGGCCATTTCCTGCTTCAACAGCTCATACAACGCTTCGGCGTCTTTCAACTGATGGAACTTCGCCTGTTTGATCAGGCTTTGCATGATGCGCTGGGTGGTTTCTACGCCCAGATCGGCGGTCAGTAACTGGGTTTCCAGTTCATCAAACAGATCATCATCGAGCTTTTTACCACGAAACAGCGCCATGAAGCCGGCACCGATCGATTCACGGGTACGCATCAGCCCTTTGACTAAACGGCTGAACAGTCCGGCGCGTTTTGGCCGCTCTTGCGTCTCTTCGTGAAATTCGGCCACCTCGGCAGAATCAATTGCGATAAAGTCGCTGACGGAGTCATCTACCGGCGTTTCCGACTCGAACACAACCTCCGGCTCCGCCGTTTCCGTCATTACGACTTCAGCTTCCACCACGGCAGATTCAGTAACAGAGCATTCCGCGTCTGTTGCGTGGGGTGTTATTTCAGGTTCAATCGACGGCGCAACCACAACCGGTTCTGGGGTTGGTTGTTCGGCTACCGGTGTGATTTTTGCTGTTTCTTCCGGTGCTGCTTTATCTTTCGATCCCCGGCCAAACCAGGAGAAAAGTCCTTTTGCCATTAACGATTACTCACTTGCTGCATTGACTGCTAGAATGCCGCCTTCGCTGGCGATGACGGAACATAAACTGGGCGTCATACTACCACCTTTTCCTGCTTTTGATGAAGAAACCCCATGGCGCGTAGCAAAACTTCCTCTCCTCGTTCCACCCCATCGACTGGCCGTGCCGGTAGCATCCGTCTGATCAGTGGCCAATGGCGTGGACGCAAATTACCGGTGCATGACGTTGAAGGGCTGCGCCCCACCACCGATCGGGTAAAAGAGACGTTATTCAACTGGTTAGCCACCGAAGTGCGCGATAGCCGCTGCCTGGATGTGTTTGCCGGAAGTGGTAGTTTGGGATTTGAAGCACTCTCCCGCTATGCCAGTTATGTCATGATGATCGAGCAAGAACCAAAAGCAGCTCGTCAATTACAAGCCAATTTGCAAACGCTGCAATGCACACAAGCACAAGTAGTTTGCCGCGATGCCTTGCAGGTGCTGCAGGCCGGATGTAGCGAGCCGTTCGAGCTGGTGTTTTTAGACCCGCCGTTTCGTAAAGAGCTGCTAACTGCGGTGATCCCATTACTGGAGCAGCAAGGCTGGTTGGCCGATCGGGCATTGATTTATCTGGAACGGGAAAACGAAGGTACAGCGCCGCTAATTCCGGCGAACTGGCAATTATTAAAAGACAAACAGGCTGGTCAGGTGTGTTACCAGCTGTATTTGCGGGAGTGTCCGACATCATGAAATGGTTATTTTTGTTGTTAGCCAAATTGATCGTTATGGGGTTTTGGTTAGGCAGTGTGTATTTCATTTTTATTCACCCAATCGATGGAAAAATCCACACGTTGATCCCTGTGTTTGCGGTGCTGGTGCTGACAGTTCATGCCATTCAGGCCGCTATCATGACGCTGGTCGCGAAAGACATGATCAAGCTGACCAAGCGTGATTATATTGAATTACTACTGTTTGGTTTCTTCCGCATGATTGAGTTGCGTGGCGCCATTTATGAAGCCGCGCAGAAGAAAAAAGCCGAAATTGAAGCCAAGCGGAATCAAAAAGCAACGTAGTGATTAACGGTATTCAAGCCATGAAGAAGGCGCAGCTAATCGACTGCGCCTTTTTTGTTTACTGATTTTGTTTACCGGTGATTAATATTTCCAGCTTACATTCAGCATGGCATTACGCGGCGCGCCGTAGTAAGCCTGTGTCCAGTAGAAGCTGTTGTAATATTTCTCATTCGTGACGTTATAGACATTCAGCGTTGCACTGAGGCTTGGAGTGAATTGATAACCCGCCATCAGATTCAGTAACGCATAACTGTCTTGCGTCACTTTATAACCACTGACCGTGGTGTAAATGTCGCTCTGCCAGTTCACGCCAGCCCCCATCTTCCATTTTTGCACCCGGTAAGTGGCCATGGTTTTAAATTGGTTGCGTGGGGTGTAGGTTTTCGCCACGGAGCCATCGGCATTTTCAATGTTCACATGTGTGAAACCACCAGAAACCTCAAGGTCATCATAGACACGACCGGCGATATCAAACTCATAACCTTCGCTCTGCAGATCGAGGCCCTTGTAGTAGGTTTTACCGCCTGAAGAGCCTGCTGATTCTGCTACATTGCTTTGTTCCGTTTTAAACAGTGCCAGGTTGGTATTCAGGCGTTTATTCATGAACTCGCCTTTCACTCCAGTTTCATAGGCTTTACCGGTAACCGGAGCCAACACGTTGTCATTGATATCGACATTCGATTGCGGCGTGAAAATATCAGAGTAGCTGGCATACAGTGCATAATTTGCTGTTAAGTCATACACCACACCGGCATACGGAGTGACATCGCTGTTGCCTTTCGAATCTTGTGATACCCCGTATGACACACCTTCGGTGGTAAAATTGGTCCAGCGGGCACCGGTAATCAACGACAGATCATCGGTGACACTAAAACGGGAAGCCAGATAACCGGTACGCTGATCGTGTTTATGCCGACCATCGTTGGTCGATGCATCGAACGACGGTTTAGCATATTGACCATTCCATGCATTGAAATCGCCGATCGAGGTACCAATACCCTGACCGTAACCAGACCACTGACGGACGTTAGAATGGGAAACGCTGGCTCCGGTCACCAACTGATGCTCACGGCCAAACAGCTGGAAAGGCCCGCTTAGATTGATATCCGCAATATTTTGCTGATTGGCGCCAGTATAGGCACTTGGGTAGGCATACAGCCCCAGACCCGTGTTTTTATCTGGCGCGCCATACACATAGAACAGCTCGGAATCTTGTGAGAAATCAATGTGCGTAAATGACGATTTCAGTTTCCAATCATTGGCTAACGCGTGGGATAACTCAATAAAGCCACGCTTTTCTTTGGTGTTCCAATACGACCAATCGGTGGCAGTTGACGTCGAAACATCATAATTCGTCGGTGAACCATCACGGTAAACCAGCGGTAATGCACCCCACAGCGGGCTGTCGGTTTTGTTTTCCTGATATTGCATACCCACCGTGAGCATGGTGTTGTCGGTCAGATCGGCTTCCGCGATACCATAAAATACGTTGCGATTAGCGCTGTAACGATCGAGATAGGAGTCTTTATCCTGCAACGCGGTCACCACTCGACCACGGATCTTGCCATTTTCCGCAATTTTACCGGAAACATCACCTTCCACCCGGCGCTGATTCCACGAACCGGCGGCACCGTTCAGGCTGATTTGTGTCTCTTCGGTCGGGCGCTTACGCACCATGTTGACCGTCGCCGACGGATCGCCCGTACCATTTAACAGCGCATTGGCCCCTTTCGTGATGTCGATATGATCATAGATAACTGTATCGATATCGCCCTGCTGGTTACCAAACGTCAGCGGCATACCTGAGCCATCCGTCTGGAAATTGGTGATATCAAAACCACGCGAGGTGTAATAAGTACGGTTAGTTTCAACCTGCTCGACATTCACGCCGGGCGTGCTGGCCATGACATGTTGAATGTCTGACATCGCATAATCTTCCATCTGTGCATGCGTGATGGTCGATACCGTCTGCGGTGTCTGTTTTGGTGACAGCTTAAACTTGGTGGCCGAATCGGTTGCGGGTGTCGTGTAAGCCTTGCTGCCTTCGGTGACGGCGGTGTCGGCCTGTTCCGTAACGACCACGGTACTTAACTCCGTGGTATCCGGATCGGTTGGTTGCGCGAAAGCAGGATATGCAACAGAAACTAAGGAAGCAGAGATCAAGAGGGTTATTTTATTATAGGGAAACATTTACATTCCTTTGGTAATAATTTTCATTCGCAGGAATCTAAATGATTATGATTATCATTACAATAATGTTTACAACTTTCTCTTTTTGTAGTTTCTATTGGAAACAAACAGCGAAGCTATATGGAAAACAATGATAAAAAAAGCGGTCATTCGACCGCTTAGAGACTGGAAAACTCGCTCAACGATGCAGGTATTGCACCGCACCATCGAGCAACATCTGTACGGAGATCATTACCAGTAACATCCCCATCAGGCGCTCCATCGCCGTCAACACCCGCTCGCCCAACAGTTTGTGCACCTGTTCGTAGAACATCAGGATCACGGCCGACGCGCCCCACGCTAATAGTAACGCGAGCACCCAATCGGTCATCTGCGTCGGATATTGATGCGATAGCAACACCAGCGCCGCCAGAATGGACGGGCCGGCAATCATCGGGATCGCCATCGGCACGATCAACGGCTCTTCGCCTTCCGGCAACCCCGTCACACCGCCTTCACTAGGGAAAATCATGCGCAGAGCAATCAGGAACAACACAATACCACCGGCGATACTGACCGCTTCCTGTTTCAGGTTGAGCAGGTTCAGCAACTCCTGACCGGTAAACAGGAAAATCAACATCACGACCAACGAGATCAGTAATTCGCGGATCATCACCTTACGGCGGCGGCCTTCCGGTAACGGCCGTAAAATTGAGAGAAAAACCGGCAGATTACCGACAGGGTCCATAATCAGAAATAACATTACTGCCGCAGTAATCACGCTCATATGCTGTAATCCGAAAGAAAGGCAAAATAAAAAGTCGTAAACAAGCGACCAGTCTAGCAAAACCACGCACAACAGGCGATGTTAGTCGTTCCTCCGGCATTTCTGTGGAAAAAACCTATACTTAAATCAGTAACATCCGCACGCGGAGCAGCGTGAGAACCATTTCTTGTTCCACAGGAGGCGTCTATGTCGACTGTTTCTGTCCTTCGATCCCGATCTACCGCTATGCTGGGCGGGCTGGCATTACTGGTCAGTTCCGCCAGTACAGCAACGGATATCTCGGTAGCACTTGGTCATTCTGCCGATAGCACTATGACTTATCGTGTCGGGTTGCAATTTCCCTGGCAACAAAGTTGGTTTGACTCCGATATTGGCCGACTCAGCGGCTATTGGACGCTCGGTTATACCTACTGGGAAAGTGATAACACAGTGAATACCCACAGTTTGTCCGCATCGCCAGTTCTGACCTATGAGTTTGGCTCAGCCAATGCGGTAGTGCAGCCATTTGTGGAAGCCGGAATTGGTCTGGCAGCATTTAGTCGCAATAAGCTGGAGGATCGGGACCTGGGTTCCAGTGTCAATTTTGAAGATCGGTTTGGCATTGGGATCCGCTTTTATCAGCGTCACACCATCGGTATTCAGGCCTTACATTATTCCAATGCCGGGATCAGCTCCAACAACGCCGGTATCGAATCGTACAACGCGTATTACCGCTTTAATTTCTGAATCTCTAACCCGTGTAAACAAAAATGGTGCCTCAATGAGTGCACCATTTTTGTTTTGAAACCTGTCTGGGAAAATCAATGCTGACAGATATGCTCTTCGCGGGTGTTGAAACCATCAGCAGCAGCAACAAATTTGCCTTTTGCTTCCAGAAAATCGATCAACTGCAAAGCGGTCATGTCTTCCGCGCTGCAAGTATGAAAACGGGTATCCGCACCAAAGCGGGTTTCGATGGCTGATTTCAGGCTGTCGCGGGTAAACTGACCACCCAACTCCAGCATCATGTGCATCACATCGTGACCGTGTACGGATTGGTTCATGGCAAACTCCTTTTCATTAATGATGCATCATTTAAACATCATTAATGGAGATCAGCGCCGGTACAGATCAATAAAGCAGCAAAAAATAACCCCGGCTTCCCGCCAGGGTTATCAGGGACACACTCCGGTTTACTTCTCATCTATCTGTATTTTAGCGAAAAATAAGCGAACTACTGCAACACGACTCGCAGATTTAGTCTCAAAAGTTGTACGTCAATGGCTATTTTTAACAACGATGATGAAAAATAGATGAAGAACCGGAGAGTGAATGCTGAAATCGCAGAAAAACGAAGGGGCGACATCATGTCACCCCTCTACAGGCATCGGTGCCTAAACCGAAGAATTACGTGGAGCACAAAATTTCCGTTGTACGCTGCGCAGGCATCCTTGCAGGCATCATCGCCTTCCATGGGGTCACATTTCACGACCGGCTTCCTGCATAACCGCTGTTCCATCACCGGTTATCACCCGTTCCCTGTGGTGTCCCTGTAACCGCATCCGGCGGTTGTTCCCGTGTCTCATCCCTAAGTGATGATTCATCCCGATCCATCACATACATCCTGTATGGTTAATACTAGTGCACCATTCGAAATATTGTGGTTACGATTTAAACAAAAAATGGATGAGAACGGATTTTGATAACGATAGATTTATGGAATATCAATACGATAAGTAAATTTTTAACGGTCAAACACACCACAGAAACCGCATTGGCGTACAGCAACTATGGCAAATATCCTACACGCTGATCAGCTTAAAATGACATCACTTATTGGTGTTATTTCGTTCAGCCAGTAACTGCGGATATTTCCGCAACGCAGCACGTAGCTGGTCGTAAGTTAACCCCAACGCTTGTGCGGTGCGCCGTTGATTAAAATGCTGTTGCTGCAACGCACGCTGGATCAAACTTTGTTCAAACTTCGCCAGCTCGGCTTTTAAATCACAGGACTCTACCGGTGATCCTGATAGCGCGACAGTTGGTTCGGAAACAGTCATAGCTACGCCATTCTGCGAGGTCGTTCGCCAAGGGTTGACGAAAGGATCCAACACTATTTTCGCCACAGGTTTGCTCGGATCGGCATGGCGGTAGATGCTGCGCTCTACCACATTTTTCAGCTCGCGCACATTACCCGGCCAATCATGTGCCAGCAGTTGTTGCATCGCCGGTGGTGCAAACCCCGAAAAAAAGTCATAGCCCAATTCCAGACACATACGCAGCGCAAAATGCTCGGCCAGCTCGGCAATATCCTCTTTGCGATAACGCAGCGGCGGCAAGTTCAGCACATCAAACGCCAGCCGATCTAACAAGTCGCCGCGAAAACGCCCTTGAGTGACCAGTGTTGGTAGATCTTCATTACACGCGGCAACCACCCGTACATCAACCTGCAACGTTTTACTGCCACCGACGCGCTCAAAGCGGCCATATTCAATCACCCGCAACAGTTTTTCCTGCACCGGTAAACTGGCGGTGGCCAGTTCATCGAGAAATAAGGTGCCACCATCGGCGCGCTCAAAAAGCCCAGCCCGACTACGCGTCGCCCCGGTAAAAGCGCCCATCTCATGGCCAAACAGTTCCGATTCCAGCAGATTTTCGGTCATGGCCGCGCAGTTCACCTGCAGATAGGGCTGTTGCCAGCGCAGAGACAGATAGTGCAACCGTTCCGCGATCAGTTCTTTACCAGTGCCGCGCTCGCCGACCAACAACACCGGCCGGTTCAGTGGTGCCACTTGTGACGCTTGTTGCAACACCTGATGCCAAAGCTCAGAACTGCCAATCACACGTTGTTTCGGCGTGGTCATTTTATCCACCAGCATTGGTTTTATTAACCATATTTATGGTCTATATAACCAAATATTCAAGTTGTGTGCGATTATTTTTTAAGCCAAAACAATTAACTGCTGGAAAAACAATACATTATAAATCTGGCACAACTTTCGCTCTGTTATAGAAGTCAATCTACAGCAGGAGTTCATCATGGGTATCTTTTCTCGTTTCAGCGACATTATTAATTCCAACCTGACCGCATTACTCGATCGCGCCGAAGACCCGGCCAAAATGGTGCGAATGATGATCCAGGAAATGGAAGAAACGCTGGTTGAAGTTCGAACCAGTTCTGCGCGTGTCCTCGCCGATCGCAAAGAGCAGGAGCGCCGTTTACAACGTCTGCAACACGATGCACTCGACTGGGAAAGCAAAGCCCGTCTGGCATTGAGTAAAGGCCGTGAAGATCTGGCGCGCGCGGCATTGGCAGAAAAACAGGCGGTCGAAGAAACATTGCAATTAGCGGAACGTGAGCTAAAAGTGATAGAGGAACAACTGACCGTGTTACATGAAGAGATCAGTCAGTTGCAGCAAAAACTGGATGACGCGAAAGCCAAACAACAGTCGTTATTAGCGCGGGAAAAAACCAGCCGCGCGCGGATGGACATTCGCCGCAGCAGTAATCGTGACAAACTGGAAGAAGCATTCCAAAAATTTGATGCTTACGAGCGCAAAATGGATAACTTAGAGGCACAGGTGGAAGTGCAAGATCTGGGCCGCAGCCGCACCTTGCATGACGAATTTAACGAACTGGCACGGGATGACAAAGTCGAGTCGGAACTGGAAGCGCTGAAAGCCAGCATGACTAAAACCGACCAGACCAAACAGAGGGGTGAGTCTTAATGTCATTGATGATGTTCTTTTTTGTGCCAGCGGTGGTGTTTCTGGCACTGGTGGCACCGATCTGGCTGATATTGCATTACTGGACGCAATCCCGGCTCAACCGCGGGTTATCAGCGGAAGAACATGATCAGCTGGCAGATGCGCTGGCGCTGGCTCAACGGCTGGAACAACGCATCGTGACATTAGAAACGATCCTCGACGTGCAGCAGCCCGACTGGCGCCGCCACGATGAGGATCGCAATCACCGTTCTTAAACCGGAGATTTGTGATGAAAAACTTCGACCGCAAACTTTATCGCAGCAGTAATCAGGCCTGGTTAGGCGGTGTCTGTGCCGGTGTCGCGGAATGTTATGGGCAGCCGGTTTGGCTGATACGAATTCTGATGATCACGCTGTTTGTTTTTAGCGGCAGTCTTGCTGCATTGGTCTATCTGGCGGGCATATTCCTGCTGGATAAACAGCCGACACAATTGCCGCCACAAACCCGATTTCGCCCACAATTTGGCTACGGCGAAGATGCCGCACAACGGGCCCGCCAACTGAGTGAACGCATGCAGCAACTTGATCAACGGTTGCAGGCGATGGAACGTTATGTGACCTCCAGCCGTTATCGCTTTGATAAAGAGTTTAATAAATTATAGGAATGGATATGCATCTACACCTGAGGCAGCGCCTGCGAATAATCTCTCTTGGGCTCTTATCCTGTTTATTTCTAATGTCATCCGCACAGGCCGGTTTACTGCGGGAACGCTTACAAGAACGGTTCGCCGAACGGCATGCGGCAACGACAGAAAATACGGCAGAAAATGATGATTTTACTGATACCAGCGTAACTTCAAGTTCGTTACCAGCGGGTATTCGGGTGATTCGCAATCTGGCTTATGGGGCGGATGCCAAACAACGGCTCGATGTTTATTTGCCTACACATCCACTCACAAACGCCCCCGTAATTTTTATGGTACACGGTGGCGCCTGGCGTACTGGCGATAAAGCGATGAGTAACGTAGTGGATAATAAAATCGCCCGTTGGGTGCCTGACGGTATTGTTTTTATCTCCATCAATTATCGCTTATTGCCTCAGGCTGACCCTTTATTACAGGCGCAAGATGTCGCCACCGCCCTCGCCTATGCGCAAAAAAATGCTGCGCAATGGGGGGCTGATGCACACCAATTTGTTTTGATGGGTCATTCTGCTGGCGCCCATTTGGTCAGCTTGCTGGCCGCCGATCCGACATTAGCCACTCGGCAAGGTGCGCAACCTTGGTTAGGCACCGTTTCCCTCGACAGCGCAGCGTATGACATTCCTCGGATCATGGCCGCCAAACATTACCGTTTCTACGATAAAGCCTTTGGCTCTGATCCCGCTTATTGGCAAACCGTATCCCCGTTGCAGCAACTCAAATCGCAACAAACCGCATTTCTGGCAATCTGTTCAACTCAACGCCCCGATAAACCTTGCGATCAGGCCCGTGATTTTGTCTCGCAGGCCAAAAGCCAACAGATAGCCGCATCATTACAACCGGAACCACTCACCCACAAAGAGATCAATCAACAACTCGGGCTGAATAATGCGTATACCCAACAGGTAGAAACCTTTCTCACCGGATTAAGTCAGCCCTTGTGTCAGCGTATTGTTCCGGATAAAGCAACCCAATGTTCCCGAAATTGAACTATCGGCATAACGCACGGAAGTCTATGGTTTGACTATGCTTAATGCTTCAAGTTGAGTTATTACCGGCGTACCTGTCGTGAATGATACGCCAATCATTCATCGTAGGAAGGGAACAAACCATGACCAAGTTGCTTGTATTGTATTATTCCATGTATGGCCATATTGAAACGATGGCCAACAGTGTGGTCGACGGCGCCCGAGAAGTGGATGGTGTCGAAGTTACACTCAAACGGGTTCCTGAAACGATGGACCCGGCGATCTTTGCTTCTGCCGGCGGGAGAGCCAGCCAGACGCCTGTCGCTACGCCCGCCGAGCTGGCCGACTATGATGCCATTATTTTTGGAGTACCCACCCGCTTTGGCAATATGGCCGGACAAATGCGGACTTTCCTCGATCAAACTGGTGGCTTATGGGCTAAAGGCGCGCTGTTTGGCAAAGTAGCCAGTGTGTTTAGTTCGACCGGTGTCGGTGGCGGACAAGAGATGACCATTACCTCAACCTGGACCACGCTTGCCCATCACGGCATGGTGATTGTACCGATTGGTTATGGCGCCAGTGAACTGTTTGATATCAGCCACGTCAGTGGCGGTACACCGTATGGTGCCACAACTTATGCCGGCGGTGATGGTTCTCGACAACCCGATACCCGTGAACTGGCGATTGCCCGTTTTCAAGGTAAACATGTCGCCACGGTCGCAGCAAAACTAAAAGGCTAACACATTTCATTTGCCCATAAAAAAAGCGGTGACCACAGGGCCTCCGCTTTTTTATTCCCGCTTAACACGAGCGTTTGACTTTGAATTTGCCGATCAGTTGGTTCAATTGTAACGCTTGTGCGGTTAACTCGCTCGCGGCAGCCAGCTGCGGTAGCTAATAAGCATCTTCGATTTCAGCTAAGACCAAGAAGAAAGAGCATTAACGATCACGTACTTAATGACGAGAAAATAATGACGAATGAACGATGGTTTTGCGGAAAGCGGAAAAAATAAAAGGGCGACATAAGTCACCCCTCTGAAAGTCTTGGTTGCCCAAGCCTGCGACGATATGGCATCGTCTTATCTCATCCTTGAAGGCCCTTCCCGATCCATCGGGACATCCTTTTAAGCATCCTGCGTAACAAATAATCCTTACTTGTTACTTCTTCAATCCATGAAGACATCCTGATAACCACATCCTGTGGTGCATCCTTCTGCCATCCTGGCGTGCTACTCATCCTGAGTAACAACGACTTCATCCTGAAGTATCCTGCGTCATCCTGACTGCTACTCGTCCTGAGTAACAAGACCTCATCCTGAGGTATCCTTTGTCGTCCTGACTGCTACTCATCCTGAGTAACAACACCTCAATCCTGAGGTAAATCCGTTTTGTCATCCTGACAAAGCTTCTCAACCTTGAGAAACCGCAGCGCGTCCTGCAGGAGTAATACTAAGGATTTGTAGCTTTCCTACAAGTAGCCTAAATATGCTATTTTTCCAATAATTTATGCACCTAATAATTAACTCGTTATTTATCAATAAATTAACTCATGAGCATTCTTGTTGGCTGACACGAATAAACGTCTTTGCTCACAGTAACTATGGCAAATATCCTACACGCCTGTAAGCCATCGATAAGAATGAGATAAGTGGGATGTGGTGAAAAATAGCAAAAACCGCCGCCAGAGGAGAGAAAAATGGCGGCGGAATACAGATTAACGCACAGAACGTGCGCGCATCTCGAAGATCATCTTTTCAGCGGTGCAGGTAAATTGCAGCGTGGTATTCAGCACAACACCGCCTTCCACGGTTTGCAGTTCACTGCTGACTTGCACATCGGCACAAGCCTGTTTTGCCACGTCGATATAACGCTCCTGACGGGCACGCGCATCGGCTTCGTCATCACCTTCAACAGGGATCACAACCACATCATCACCTTCGTGAATGATGGTACCCACTTCGGCCAGACAGCCACAGGCTTCACACACTTCTTCTTTATGTTCTACTGCCATGTTCAGCTCCTTAAATAAACCAATCTGATTACATCGGTGAAGATGCAACCCCACATAATGGTGTCAGTCTAGCAGCATCTGCAGTAGCAAATGCCGCCGTCAGATCAATTTGATGCAGAATTTATACTGGTATCTGCTAATGCCAGCATGAAGGCATATTCCTGTGCAATATCGAGGAAATAACGGTAGCGCCCGGATTTTCCGCCGTGCCCTGCATCCATATCCATACTCAGCAACAGCAAATTGTCGTCGGTTTTATTCGCCCGCAGTTTGGCAACCCATTTTGCCGGTTCCCAATATTGCACCTGTGAATCGTGCAAACCACTGACCACCAACAAATGCGGATAGACTTGTGCTGTTACCTGATCATATGGGCTGTAGGCTTTAATGTAGTCGTAAACCGCGGGTTCACGCGGATCACCCCATTCATCATATTCACCGGTGGTTAACGGAATAGATTCATCCAGCATGGAGGTCAGTGTATCCACAAATGGCACTACGGCGACGACACCCAGATAACGCTGCGGCGCCATATTCACCACCGCCCCCATTAATAATCCACCCGCGCTGCCGCCAGAAGCGAATACCCGCGCTGGATCGCCGTACCCTGCCGCCAGAATGCCCTCGGTCGCATCAATGAAATCGGTAAAACTGTTCATCTTTTGCAACTGACGGCCTTGTTCATACCAATGCCGGCCCAGTTCTTCACCACCGCGCACATGCGCAATTGCAAAGATAAAGCCACGATCCAGCAGACTTAAGCGGGAAGAAGCAAAATAAGGCTCTTCGCTCATGCCATAGGCGCCGTAACCGTAGACCAGCAATGGGTTTTGCCCCGGCTGATAATTATCTTTGCGATAAACCAGTGACACCGGAATTTGGGTGCCGTCACGGGCCGCCACCCACAATCGTTGGCTTTGATAATGCTCCGGTTTGAAATCCCCCAGCACCGGCTGGCGCTTCAACATCTTGCGTTCGCCGCTGACAATATCCAGCGCATAGTGCGTGGTCGGTGTGGTTAACGAGGCATAGCCATAACGGAACTCTGGGTTATCTGGATCTGGATTGGTACCCAGCCACAACACATACGCCGGGTCATCCACCGCGATAGTGCGCACCTCCTGCCCTTGCAGATCGAGCTGGCGTAAGCGGGTTAAGCCGGCATCACGCTCTTCGACAAATAAGGCGTTACGGAACAGCACAAAATCTTGCAACAGAATATGTTCACGCACCGGTAACAGCGCCTGCCAATGTTGTTCGGCACCATCGTCCGCCAGATAGAGCGCGAAATTACGCCCTTCGCGGTTGGAGCGGATATAAAACTGCTGCTGGAAATGATCGAGGCTGTATTCATGACCGCGACGCCGTGCCAAAAACAGCGTGGGTGAGCTGTGCGGTATTTTCAGCGGCAGCAGATGTACTTCGGTGCTCATGGTGCTCGACAACGAGATCAGCAGATATTCTTCGGAACGGCTGTGGCTGATGTGCAGATAATAAGTGTTGTCGGCCTCTTCATACACCAAGCGGTCTTGTGCCGGTTCCGCCCCCAATGTGTGGTAATAGACCTGATATGGCAGCAGCGTTTCACTGTCTAACCGCACATAGAAGAAACCGGCGCTATCGGCGCTCCACACCACATCACCGGAGGTGTTTTCTACCAAATCAGGCAGCCAGTCACCGGTTTGCAGATTCCGCACGCGGATCTGATATTGTCGCCGCGAGACATAATCTTCGCTACAAGCCATCCAGTGATTGCTGGGGCTGATTTCCAACGCCCCCAGGTTGTAAAAATCACTGTCACCGGCCCGCTGGTTACCATCCAACAACAATTCGGTCGGGGCGTCGGGGCGTGCGGCCAGACGTTCATACAGCGGATATTCCTGTTCCGGCAAATAACGGCTGCGATACCAATACCCTTTCAGGTAATACGGCACCGAGCTGTCATCCGGCAGCTGGCGATCGACCATTTCCTGATATAGCGTCTTTTGCAGTGCTTCGGTCGGCCGCAACATGGCCTCGGTATAACCATTTTCGGCCTGCAGATAATCCAGCACAGCCGGATCACTGCGCGTGTCATCACGCAACCAATAATAAGGGTCGATGCGTTCATCACCATGATAAGTCAGGGAATGCGGGTGAACGGCGGCAATCGGGGGCAAAATCGAGTTCATACTACGCCTCTTATCCTGTTGAAATGCAGTGACTATATGCAAAAGCATATCACAGCAAACTCCAATGGCATCCGACGCGCTTAACAGGATGATAACAAAGTAAGATTTTGCTAAAAGAAAAGCCGCACGCCAGCGTCAGATGTTTTATCCTTGTAGCCCTGTGTGAACTAAGCTGAATAAGACGCCGTCCTGTATTTTCTTATCCAGCGACCCGGGAGGTGGTGGCCATCTATGAAACGTATTTTGATTATCTTCGCGCATCCGGGCTATCACCGCTCACATGCCAACCGAGCCATGTTGAAAGGTCTGAAAGGGCTGGAAGACGTCAAAGTACATGATTTATATCAACACTACCCCAACATGTTTATTGATGTGGCTCGTGAACAACGCATGCTGCGCGATTACGATATTATTATTTTTCAGCACCCGTTTTACTGGTATTCCTGCCCCGCTATTTTAAAAGAGTGGATGGATCAAGTGCTGGAATATGGTTACGCCTTCGGCCCGGAAGGTAATGCGCTAAAACATAAATACCTGATGTCTGCCGTGACCACTGGTGGGAGTGCTGTTTCCTATTCAACCGATGGGCACAACCATCACCCGATCACGGACTATCTGTTACCGTTTCAACAAAGTGGTCTGATGTGCGGCATGCGCTGGCTGCCACCATTTGTGGTGTATGGCTATCACAGTGTTGCCGATCCGGAATATCTGAAAATGAAAGGTCAGCAATATCGTCGCCTGCTGACCGCGCTGCGCGATGAAGAACTCACGCCACAGCAACTGCATAATGCCACTTATCTGACCGACCTGCTTAAGGAGCTGTGATGGAGCAAAGTCTGCTGTTTGATGCTGCCATCTTTCTGACCGCTGCGGTGGTTTCTGTACCGATTGCCCGTCGTTTAGGGTTGGGTTCGGTGTTGGGATATTTGATTGCCGGCGTGGTGATCGGCCCTTATCTGTTTAATTTTGTCGGCGCCAACGACAGCGTCATGCATGTCGCGGAATTCGGTGTGGTACTGATGCTGTTTCTGATCGGGCTGGAACTCAAACCGGCACTGTTATGGCAGTTGAAAGGCCCGATCATCGGCATTGGTGGTAGTCAGGTGTTATTTACTACCATCGCCTTCTCATTGATTGCCCTGCTATTTGATCTGCGTTGGCAACAGGCGATTGCCATTGGCATGATCCTGGCGCTCTCATCCACCGCGATTGTGCTGCAAAGCCTCACCGAGCGGCGCATGCTGAAAAGCGAGGCCGGACAGACCAGTTTCTCGGTGCTGCTGTTTCAGGATATTGCCGTCATTCCCATGCTGGCGTTGTTGCCGTTTCTGGCGCCGGGGTTAAAAACCGTCGCCGAAACCAGTTCGATGAGCGGCTGGCAAAGTGGCTCGCTGATCGCGCTGGTGATTGCCGGCATCATCCTCGGCGGACACTACCTGATGCGACCGGTGTTTCGTTTTATCGCCCAATCAGGCTTGCGCGAAATCTTCGTCGCGGCGGCGTTATTACTCGTCATTTTGACTGCACTAGCCACCGAATCCGTCGGTTTATCGCCAGCACTTGGCACTTTCCTCGCAGGCGTCGTTCTGGCAGAAAGTGAATATCGCCATGAGCTGGAAGCAAATATTGAACCTTTTAAGGGGTTATTACTCGGCCTGTTTTTTATCTCGGTCGGTGCTGGCATCAACTTCTCGTTGCTGGCCGAACACCCGTTCCTGATCGCCGGATTACTGTTGTTATTATTGACCGTTAAATTCCTGATCTTGCAAGGTGTTGGCGGTCTGGCGCATATGGCACATGGCCATCGCTGGTCATTTTCATTTGCCTTGGCGCAGGGTAGTGAATTTGCCTTTGTACTGTTCTCTTTTGCCCATCAACTGAAACTGTTTAATGTCGAACTCACTGCGTTACTGACGTTAACCGTGGCGCTATCGATGGCCTTTACCCCTCTGTTGCTGATGCTGAACAGTCACCTGCAAACTCAGTGGCAACAGCAGGAAGATCAACAGCGTGAAGCTGACCCGATTGATGAACAGGATAACCCGGTGATCATCGTCGGTTTTGGTCGTTTCGGTCAGGTGATTGGCCGTTTGCTGCATGCACACGGCATCGGTACGACGGTATTGGATAACGATGTCGCGCACATCGATATGCTGCGTAAATACGGCTACAAAGTGTTTTATGGTGATGCAGACCGTATCGATTTACTGCAAGCAGCTGGTGCCGGCAAAGCCAAACTGCTGATTGTGGCGGTGAGTAATCAGGCGAAATCAATTGCGCTATGTGAACTGGCACACCGCCATTTCCCGCAATTAAAAATTCTGGTTCGTGCGGTCGATCGCGCGCACGCACATCAGTTGCTGCAATTGGGTGTCGAATTGATCTATCGTGAAACAGTAGGCTCTGCTGTCGATTTGGGTGTCGCAGCGCTACGTCAGCTAGGTATCCGCGGAAATCTGGCATGGCGTGCCGGACAAACGTTTAAAGAACACGATGAAAAACTATTACGCGAACAGACTGCATTCCTCGACGACGAAAAAATGTATATCACCAAGAGCGTGCAATATCGTCATTTGTTAGCAGAAATGCTGAAAGCGACTCAGGAAGATCGCCACAGCGAATTAATGCACGCATGGGAGCATATAGATGACGAAGATGCGGATGATGACCATGAGGGCACGCACTAAGCCCGGGAGGATTTATGAACCAAGACTATACCTATCAGCATATTTTAGTGGCACTGGATATTAACGACGACTTCCAGCCGATTCTGGGCAAAGCCATCGCGCTGGCGCGCCGCAATAACGCCAAACTGTCGGTGTTGCATGTGGACATTAATCTGCGCGACCTGTACACCGAGATGGTTGATATCGACGTCGAGCGTGTGCAACGCAAAGTGCTGGCCGATACCAAAAACAAACTGGACACCATTCTGGCCGGCATCGATTACCCGCTGGAGCGCAGCATGGTGATGTGTGGCGATTTGGTGGAAGAAGTGAATCAGGTTGTTGAAGCACAAGGTGTTGATTTGCTGGTTTGTGGCCACCATCAATCCTTCTGGAATCTGTTAGCCTCCGCTGCCCGGCAATTAATGAACTCTGTAACCTGCGATCTGTTGATCGTGCCATTCAGCGGCCGTAAGTAAAAATTGGGCGAGTGATGTCTGCAAAGGCATCACTATTTTTGTACCTGTATCAAATTTTTTCTTTCATCCTTTGCTGAAAACACAAAACTTAAACATTTTTGTCTACACTCAAAATGATTTTTCACTCAGGGAGACTCAACATGGCAGGGTATCATGCTGGTTTAGATGACGATGATGATGATTTTGAAGGTCTGGATGAAGATGAGGGTTATGAACCAGACTGGGATGACGAAGATGAAGAGTGGAACGAAGGCGAAGATGATTTCGACCTCGATCCAGATGATGAAGAAGAGTAAGTTCGCTTAACGCCAGCAGCCCTGCTGGCGTTGTTTTTGGCACAGCACTGAACTTTCCGCAGCAGCTGTTATACCATGGCAGCATTATTTATTGCGTATGACGCCATGGCACGCCGATATCAGGAACAACCGCATGTCTGAATCTCATTTCGATACCGAAGATTTTCGTATCCCCGTCACCGTGCTGACCGGTTTTCTCGGCAGCGGTAAAACCACCCTGTTGAATCACTGGGTCAAACAACCGGAAATGGCCAATTGCGCCGTCTTAATTAATGAATTTGGCGCGGTCGGCCTCGACCATCATCTGGTGGAAAAACTCGACGACAACGTGGTGATGCTGGAATCCGGCTGTGTCTGCTGCACAGTACAAGGCGATCTGGTCAATGCGCTGCGCGATCTGTTTATGCGCGCCATGCGTCGGGAAATTAAACCGTTTCAGCGCGTGTTGATTGAAACAACCGGTCTGGCCGATCCCGGCCCGGTGTTGTTCACCCTGCGCAACGACCCGTTTTTTGCCCAGCGTTATCGTTTTGACGGTACGGTCACCGTCGTCGATGTCTGCCATATCGAACAACAACTAACACAGCAATATGAAGCGGTAAAACAAGTGGCGTTGGCCGACATGCTGGTGTTAAGTAAAAGCGACCTAGCCGATTTTGGCGTGTTGCCGGGAGTTGAGGCATTACTACAGCGTATCAACCCGATGGCGCCACGGCATATCGCTATCAAAGGTCAATTATCCCCAGCAGTGCTTGAGCAAAATGGCCCGTTTGGTAGTGGTTCACAACGCAGCACGCAGGAGATCCGCCAGTGGTTGCAAGGTGCTATTACCGAGTTAGGTTTAGCATCACCGATGAAACCAGCCGTTGCTACACATTCTCCGCTAGTGGCCAATGCCACGCTCAGCAGCGCACACAGTGACGTAGAAGCCTTCTGTCTGCGTTACACAAAACCAATGCCAACGGCACGCTTTCTTGACGGCTTACGCATGGTACAAATGCGTTATCCAGAACGCCTCTTACGCTTTAAAGCGATCCTCTGGCTGGAAGAACAAGAGCAGCCGGTGGTTGTGCATGGTGTGCATGATCAGCTGTATCCCATCATGAATTTGCCAGAATGGCCAACCGGTGAACCAGTCAGTGAACTCGTCTTTATCATGAAACAGACCGATCGGCGGGAAGTCGAAGAGATGTTACAGGAAGAGTTTTTCCCTAAATATCCAAGATTCCAATACAAATGATTAACCCCCTTTTGGGGATTGCATTTTGATATGAGTCGCTGTCATGATGTGGCCCTCACAATATCGTGATCAAGATCAATTTTTGCCTAACCATCAGACGTCAACTTAACTGACGCCAGGGAGCTTATATGATCCGGAAAAACCCCTCAGGTCACTTACCTGTTATCGCAGAATCGGCTTATGTCGATAAAACAGCGATTATCTGCGGTAAAGTCATCATCAAAGACAACGTGTTCGTTGGCCCTTATGCCGTGATCAGAGCCGACGAAGTCGACGCCAATGGCGAGATGGAACCAATCGTGATTGGCGCGAACTCCAACATTCAGGATGGTGTCGTGATCCATTCTAAATCGGGTGCTGCCGTTACGATTGGCGAATACACTTCAATTGCGCATCGTTCCATCGTGCACGGCCCTTGCACCGTTGGAAACCGTGTTTTCATCGGCTTTAATACCGTGTTGTTTAACTGTGAAGTCGGTGATGGCGCCGTGATCCGCCATAACTCGGTGGTTGACGGTCAGGATCTGCCAGCAGAATTTTATGTGCCATCCAGCACACGTATTTGCCCGGAAAGCGACTTGAGCGAAATTCCACGCGTCACCGTGGCTGCGACTGAATTTTCTGAAGACGTCGCCCATACCAATATCGATTTGGTGAAGGGTTATAAAGCGTTGCAGAATGAGTTTTGATGACTCGATTATGAATAAATACAAGGGCTGCGCTGGTTGCAGCCTTGTCAATTACAAATCCCCTGATATCTGCACTGAATAACACAGCGGTTGTCCATTTTCATCTGGTATTCTTGATTCCAGAAAATGCACCGTTGCAATTTTATTTAATTCCCATACTTTATATAGTTTTTCTTGAGTACAGGTATATGTCGTCTTACGCTTAGTATCGATAAACGTAATACTTAATATATCCATTCCATCGAAATCAGAAGACTCTGCACTCTTCAACATTTTCTCATTGGCAGGAAGCGTTATTATATTTTTATATGGCCCAACATAAATATAATCACCCTTAACTAATGAACTAACTGAAACAATAGCTGCTTTAAGGCTATCATCCGGCAGTTCTATATTCAGATTTACAACATTGTCGTTAGGTTCTTTTGGAAGAATCTTTTGAGCTAATTTTATTTCCTCCATGACTACATCATTAAATTCTTTATCTGACCAGATCTCCTTATTAAAAGCACCCAACCCAACCATAGGACCTCCTTTAACACTCAATATCAATACAGAAAAAAATACTACAACAAAAAAAATAATCCTCTTTTTCATATCTATTCCCCTTCAGGTTTGAATATCCGCTCCCCTTTGGTTAACCCTTTGGGTGTATCATCTGAAACGGGTTGCAATCTTCCCCCTTTTCTTGGCCAAAGCACATATCCATCGGTACCAGCGCTCTTAGCACCAAAATTTGTCCATCCATCAGAGATACCAGCATGAGGCAAAGCGTCATATTCGTCTAAGATCTTATATACAACATAATCACCCTTAGTTTCTCTTAATTTCTTTAATTCTTTTTCTATTGATGAATCTTTTGTGAAATCCCTTAAAACATGCCGGTAAAATGTTCTGGTTAAAAATGCCCGGACCTGAACATTAAAATATTTAGCCATTTGCATAGCGAGGCTTTTTTCTGGCGTAGCCTCCGCATCACTTGAGAACTGTTTTTTATTTAATAATGCAAGGCTATCCTTCATACCCGTCCTACATGCAAAACTATGAACAATACCTCCCATCGCAAAAGAATCTGCATTAAGACTGGATAAGACATCCTGATTAAGTTTTATTTTTGGATAGCCATCCATGTTAAAATCAATAGTCCCTGGATATCCATGGGTATAAAAGTACAAATCTTGAATTTTAGTATTTTCACGATCTCGATTTAATAATGAGACCATTTGACTCTGATTTTTTATCATCATTAGCTCAATTTCGAATCTATCTTTATACGTTTCTAATATTCCAATCTCCATATTGGTATATCCATTAGATACGATTGCAACAACATTATTATCCGCCTGTCTTAACCCTGATTTGATTTTATGTGTCGCTGCCGCAATAAACATCATTTGAGTCCAAAAACTTTTGTTGTGCACTTCTGAACCGATAAGAATAATATTTTCTTTCTTTGCGATTGTTCTCACCTCAAGCAAATAACTATTATCAGCAATCAGAATTAGTTTTTTTCCTGTCGCTCTGGGTTGATTATACTCAGGTATCTTTCTTTTAGGTTGAGAAGCCCAAATATCACCTACTGTAATGTTTTGGTATTTTACTGTAGAACCTGCATACCCTTTTTGTTTTCTTGCAACAGCAGGAACTGTACTTTCTTCTCCCGATTTTCTGGAAGAATGAGCATAAGCATTTTTTAATAATTCGTCTGTAATAAGATTAATACGAACCGGCCCCGCAGAAAGCTCTTTTTGTAACAGATAGCCATCCTGAAATGTGACTGGATATGATGTGCCATTGTTATCTCTAAGTGTACCGTTCAGTTTTCCTTTAAATGGTTTTGCATTTTCATCGACTAAGCGGATTTCAATCCAATGATTAAACTTCTTACAAGGAATGCAGTTTTCCATATTATTGGCCATAGAGTATCCCTTTCTTTGCTTGTTGTTGTTCTATGAATGTGGTGACTTTCTGCAAAAGATCTGTTTGTTCGTCACTTTCATCCAATTGGAAAAAATGCTGGAGTACCTGCCATTCGTAGTGATAATTAAATAATCTAAGCACCAAAAACGATGGAAGCCAGATTGCAGGAATAGGGAAAATATCTACCTCATCGTAATGCCCGGATAAACACAGACGGACCGAATCATTTGTCCGAAGCCATTCCATCATTAACGCCGATTTGTTTTGCCACAGCCAATCATCAAGGCTGTTGATCAATTGTTCTTTTTTGCCGGGCTGCCCCACAAAATGAGCTGGCTGCATCCGCCACCAAGGTTCGGTGTGTTCGGTTAAATCGGCTTCGGGATAAGGTGAATAAGCCCGCCAATCGGCTTGATCCCAAATTAACAACGATGTGGTAGGGCCGAGAAATTGGCAGATTTCAGTCTCGGTAAATGTGGCGAGCATTGGCGCCAGCACACGCGGGTCGTAATAGCGAAACAGCACTTCTTCACCATCTAACCCCGCAATCAGCAGACTTTGCCAATGTCGAATCAGCTGCTCGACTGGGTATGGGCTGGCAATCAGAACGCCTTGTGCCTGACCTGCTCGCTCTTGTTCTTGCCACCACGTCAGCCAGTTGGGTAGTTGTGCCAGAGGAAGTAACCAGGGGCCATGTAAAATATCATCGGTAAATTCAGTGCCACCGTAAAGCGGCCATGCTTGCGTGTCGCTGGCATGTCGATACCAATAGTGCAGCGGTTGGTTATCAGCCAGCGGGTCGATTAATGCGTAGATCGCATGCTCGGCCGGTAAGTGCTGTTGCCAGTGAGTGAATGTCATCATTTTTTCTGCCTTACACGGCAGAGTTTTGACGCAGCAGCAACTTTGTTACGGGCGGTAGCCATGACTGCACCGATGGGTTTCAGGACGTCTAACAGTGTTAACGGCGCACCAACTAAAGGCGCCGCACCGCCGTTCAAGCTGATCGAAGGTGCAACCATCTGCACACCCGCAGCACTGATAGTAATAAAGCTGCCACCGACTTTGAGCGTCAACCCTGCCCCGGCTTCCATATTGATTTTAATCGCCGCGTTTTGATGTAATTCGTCGCTGACTGACACCAAAAACGACTGATCGACCTGATGTTGGAATGTGCCGTTCAGCTTAAGTTGATCGTCGGTTTTCAGGTGTTCAAAACTGTCTTGTTTAACGAGCTCTTGCCGATCGCCTTTGACTCGTTCAATAGCGTTGCCATGCGTAAGTCGGTGGCTGTCGCCATCGATGGTGGCAAAAGCATTCGCCTTGACCATCAGTTCCCAATCACGCTGCGCGTGCAGATAAATCTGCTCATGGCCTTTTTTGTCTTCAAAACGCAACTCGTTAAAACCACCACCACCCGGTGTCGATAAAGTTTTAAATACCGTGCGACTTTTATGTGTGGGAAGTTCATAAGGCAGGTGATTGGCGCCGTTATAAACACAGCCCAGCACCAGTGGCCGATCCGGGTTGCCATGTTCAAAACTGACAACCACTTCCTGCCCGACGCGCGGTATCCAATGGCTACCGTAACGATCGCCTGCCCAACTTTGTGCCAGTCGCAGCCAACAAGAGGTTTTCTCATCACCCTGACCGGTTCTGTCCCAATGAAACTGCACTTTGATGCGACCTTGGTCATCGGTGTAGATCTCTTCGCCTTTCGGACCCGTTACTATCGCGGTCTGATAACCGGATAATGTGGGTCGTTTCGGCCAGCATGGTGGTACAAACAGGCGCTGCCATGGCATTGCGGTAAACTGGTTACGATAACTGGCCTGCCCGCCACTGGTTTCTTCGAGTACTTGTGGTTGTTCGCCTTCATGCCGCACCGATTGCACCAACCACAACGGTTCAAATTCACGGCGCGGTAAGTCGTTAAACGTGGCAAATTTGCCTGCCATTAACCCGCCATGATCGGTAACACCATTCATTATTACCGCAGCCTGACTGTGGCGGGCTTGTGCCAGCCGGCTTAAGCGCAAGGTATCAGCATCGTTATCACTGGGCATCGGCCAGCGATAGTCTTCTAAACGTTCGACGGCTAATGGTTGAGTCGCTAGTTTTGGTGATTGCGTGTTATGAGTTTGTTCATTCTTGGCAGCGGGTGGTGGTGTGATTTCGGCCTGTAATGGTGTCAGCGGGCGAGTAAAAGTGAAATCACGCCCGGTCACTTTACCGGCGACGGTATGCCAGAACGTCTGGCATTCGCGTAACGCAGGTTTATCGGCATTGAGGCCACTGGCTGGGCGGTGCTCCATGCTGACACCTGCTGGAAAAGCAAAATTACCATCGCCCAGCACTAACACCGAGTGACCATTTTGCACTTCGTAATGATAGTGAATGCCTTCTTCTGACAAGATCCGGTGGATGAAGTCGTAATCCGATTCGGCATATTGCACACAATAGTCACGCAGCGGATGTTTCTCATGCAGCCGCCAGTGATAATCCAGACTGGTGAATTGGGCTTCCTGCAGCAGCTGCTCCACGATTTTCTGCACACTCAGTTGCTGGAAGATCCGATAGTTCACGCGATGACGTAATAATGCCAGCCGGGGCCGCAAGGTAATGTGATATTCCGTAAGACGTAACCCGCTATCCCCCTGCGCTATTTCATGTACCACGCCAGTAATCGAACGATAACCATCTGGGGTTTTGATGCTGAGAGTGCACGGCTGATAGAGAAACGCCGCCAGATCTAAGCCGGAGTCTTCACAAACGAGGGTGATGGAAAAATCAAAGCTCTGGCTGATGCACTCTTCGCCGTGAAAGCGTAGCACCTGAAAAACAGCGGGCAGACCCGGCACTGAAAACAGAAACCGTGACTGATTGGCTTCGAAGAACATAAATTATCCCGTTTATTATGCGATGGATCAGTTACGGGCACACCATAACTGTCGGCGTGTCGCCGGTATAAACGGGAGTTTAGATTGTAACTTTAGCCATATGAAGCCGTCAGTTTCGACAGCCTCATGACACCAAGTTTATTCCAGTGGCCGTTGCACAGGCCAAAGATTGCGCACATCAATGGACGCCATCCCAGCCGCCGCTGCAGCTTTCAGACCAGCATCAGCATCTTCAAATACCAGACAGCGTTCTGGCGCTACACCCAATTTTTCAGCGGCAAGTAAGAAGGTATCACCTGCCGGTTTCGGGTTTGCCACCTGATCAGCACCGACCACGATGGGCAGGTAATGATCTAAAGACAAGCCAGCCAGAATGCGGCGCGCCATGTCAGTGTGACAGCCAGTACCAACAGCCATCGGTTTTTCACCTAAGAACGGCAACACCACACCGGCCACTAATGGCGTCGGTGATAAAGTGGTGGGCAACAATTCATAAAAGCGGCGATCGCGCACTGTCACTACAGCCGGAACATCGACCTGCATACCAGCTTCATGGGCAAGAATTTCTACCGTATCGGGGATCGGCACCCCGCCTAATTGCTGCATCCGCTCACTGGTAAACGGGATCGCAAACTGGGTCAGCGCGTGCTGCCATGCCAGATCGTGCGCCTGTAAGGTGTTCGACAAGGTGCCGTCGAGATCAAAAATCCAAGCTGCGTATTGCTGATAAGCCTTCACATCAAACATCGAATTCTCCTAATTTTTCCCTTCACAACACGCGTCTAATTGCGCGGATTGAGCAGCAGCTTGCCGCGGGTGCGCCCGCTTTCAATCGCCAGATGTGCATTGGCACCTTCGCTCAGTGGGTAAATAGTACTGATATGCACCTGAAGATCACCGGCTGCGCATTTTTCCAATAAGGTCGTTAATGCGGTGCGATCGGAGTGCACCATCATGCCCAGTGCGGTTTTGCCTTGTGTTGCCGCCGCCTCTTTAATTTGTGGCGCGGTGACGGTCGGCACGGTAACTTGGCGACCACCGGCTTTTAATAGCGCTAACGCTGACAAACCACTGTCAAAACCAACCAGATCAAACACCAAATCAAGCTGGCCTTTGAGCGCGTCCATGGCGTCACTGTCGTGATAATCCACCACTTGGTCGGCACCCAGTTCCCGTAAAAAGGCGTGATTACTGGCGGAAGCACTGGCAATTACCGTGGCACCGGCTTGTTTGGCGAGCTGAACCGCAATATGGCCCACGCCACCCGCGGCGGCAGAAATCAGCACCGTTTCACCGGCTTGCAACTGACCATGCTCAAATAACCCCTGCCATGCGGTCAGCCCGGCTAACGGTAATGCAGCGGCTTGCTCTGGTGATAGCGCATCGGGCACTGGTAGTAAATCATCGGCTAATGCGAGAAGCTGTGACGCATACGCACCGCCACGGAACACCATACCGCAGACGCGTTGGCCCACCGCGAAATCGGTTACTGCCGAACCCACTGCCTGCACCAAACCACACACGTCAAAACCCGGCGTCCACGGCAGGTTATCTTTATGTTGCGCAGCCGCCCAGCCTAGACCGGCACGGGTTTTCGCATCAACCGGATTGACCGCGGCATAGAATACGTCTAGCAGCACTTCGCCAGGTGCGGGTGCGGTAAATTCCTGATTTGCTAGTTGTAACACCTCTACCCCGCCAAAACGGGTGATTTGCAGTTGAGCCATCGGAGATCCCTTACTACCATCAAAGATACCTGCAGCATAACAAGAGAGCCATCATGGCGCGATTATTCCTGCTTCCCTTTTTACTGGCACTCGGCTGGACGCTCTATCTTTCTTACTACCGAATTTCTCTCTATCAAGGGCGTAAAGGCTATTACTGGATCATTGCGGGCACCGCTGTCATGGCCATGTTCTTTAGTTTGATGTTGTGGCTTACGCATTAGTTGCTCACAAGTCATGGATTAAATCGAGCGCAATTATGCGCGAGTTCAAACATCGGGAACGAATGTATGTTGCTGACTGCTGGAATTGTTAATAATTTGTTATGCGTGCGCACAACCGATGGAGAACAACATGAAGCAAGCGCGTTACGTCGTCGCACTCGACCAGGGCACCACCTCTTCCCGCGCCATTATTTTTGATCACGATGCCCGCATTGTGGCGGTCTCGCAGCGCGAATTTACCCAGCATTACCCGCAACCGGGCTGGGTAGAACACGACCCGATGGAGATCTGGGCGACCCAATCGTCTACCTTGACCGAGGCGTTGGCGAAATCCGGTATCCATAATGATGAGATCGCAGCGATTGGCATCACCAACCAGCGTGAAACCACCGTGGTGTGGGAAAAAGCTACCGGTAAGCCGGTGTATAACGCCATTGTCTGGCAATGTCGTCGTACCGCCGCGATCTGTGAGGAGTTGAAAGAACGCGGTCTGGATAACTACGTGCGGGAAAACACCGGCCTGCTGCTGGATGCCTATTTCTCTGGCACCAAGGTGAAATGGATCCTCGATAATGTGGAAGGGGCGCGGGAAAAAGCGGAACGCGGCGAGCTGCTGTTCGGCACCATCGACACCTGGCTGATTTGGAAAATGACCAACGGTGAAGTGCATGTCACCGATCCGACCAATGCGTCTCGCACCATGTTGTATAACATCCGCGATCTGCAATGGGATGGCCATATTCTGCAGGAGCTGGGCATTCCAGCGTCAATGCTGCCGGAAGTACGCCCATCATCAGAAATCTATGGTTACACCACCCGGGGCGGTGGCGCACATATCCCGATCGCTGGCATTGCCGGTGATCAGCAGGCGGCGCTGTTTGGCCAGTTATGTTTTGAAAAAGGTATGGCAAAAAACACCTATGGCACCGGCTGTTTCCTGCTGATGAATACCGGCGAAACACCCGTCAAATCGGATTGTGGCTTGCTGACCACCATCGCAGTAGGCCCGACCGGTAACGTCAATTACGCGCTGGAAGGCTCGGTGTTTATGGGTGGCGCCACCATACAGTGGCTGCGCGATGAACTGCGTCTGATCGATGATGCCACCGATACCGGTTATTTTGCCGGCAAAGTAAAAGATTCAAATGGTGTATATCTGGTGCCCGCCTTTGTCGGCTTAGGTGCGCCCTATTGGGACCCGTATGCTCGTGGCGCGATTGTCGGCCTGACCCGCGGTGCCAACCGTAATCATATTATTCGTGCGGCACTGGAATCGATCGCCTATCAAAGCCGTGATGTGTTGGATGCGATGCAAAAAGACGCCGGCATTCGTCTGGCCAGCCTGAAAGTCGACGGTGGCGCCGTGGCCAATGACTTCCTGATGCAATTTCAGTCCGACATCATGGACACCACGGTCGTGCGTCCAAAACTGATTGAAACCACCGCTCTCGGTGCCGCTTTCCTGGCCGGGCTGGCGGTCGGTTTCTGGAAAAGCACCGCCGAGCTGAGCGATAAATTCAGCATCGATCGTGAATTTGAGCCGACACTGCCCGCAGAACAGCGTGAGCAGCTGTATACCGGTTGGCAAAAAGCGGTCACCCGCGCGCAGCACTGGGTCGATTAAGTCACTATCGCGCAGGTCAGCGTAAGTTGACCTGCTCAATCCGGTGATAATTTATGCACTTTTCATTTATTGATCACATTTTCGTCACACTAACGCTCGATATTGTTCTATATTTTCGATAACGAACATTAATATGTTTTTATTCGAGCAAAATGGCTGGAGCACATTTTATGATGAACACCATTCCGCATTACGATTTGGTTGTCATTGGTGGCGGGATCAATGGTACCGGTATTGCCGCCGATGCCGCTGGTCGCGGGCTTGCGGTGGCATTGTTCGAAGCAGACGATCTGGCCAGCGCCACGTCCTCAGCTTCCAGCAAATTGATCCACGGTGGTTTGCGTTATCTGGAACATTACGAATTCCGGCTGGTCAAAGAGGCACTGGCGGAACGGGAAACCTTGCTGCGCATGGCGCCGCATATTGCCCATCCGATGCGTTTTCGCCTGCCCCACCGCCCTCACCTACGCCCGGCATGGATGATCCGCGCAGGTTTGTTCCTGTACGACCATCTGGCGAAACGCGTCACGTTACCGGCCTGCAGCAGTATCAAATTTTCACCCAATGATGGTGTGCAGCCACATCTGGTCAAGGGCTTTGAATATTCGGATGCCTGGGTCGATGATGCACGCTTAGTCGTGCTGAATGCTATGCAGGCACGACAACATGGTGCTCGAGTAGACACGCGTACCGCCTGTATCAAAGCCGTGCGCGAACAAACACATTGGAAGCTGACCCAGCAAGATCAACTCAACGGTCAGACTTTCGACGTCACCGCCGATGCCTTGGTGAATGCCACCGGCCCGTGGGTGAAACGGTTGTTTGATGAAACCATGGCGCTGAAATCGCCACGAAATATCCGCTTGGTGAAAGGCAGTCACATTATCGTGCCGCGTATTCATGAGCGCGAAGAAGCCTATATTCTGCAAAATGAAGATAAACGCATCGTGTTTGTCATTCCATATCAGCAGCATTTTTCCCTGATTGGCACCACCGATCTGGAATACACCGGTGATCTGCGTGCAGTGAAAATTAATGCTGAGGAAGTGCAGTATCTGTGCGATGTGGTGAATCAACATTTCACGCATCAAATCGCACCTGCGGATGTGGTGTGGAGTTATTCCGGCGTGCGCCCACTGTGTGATGATGAATCGAGCTCACCGCAAGCAGTCACCCGCGATTACACGCTGGAGCTGGCTGATGAACAGGGCAAAGCGCCGCTGTTATCAGTGTTTGGTGGCAAGCTGACGACCTATCGCAAACTGGCGCAAGCGGCCTGCCATAAGCTAGCGCCTTATTTCCCACAAGCACGGGAAGATTGGACCGCCAGCAGCAAACTGCCGGGTGCTGAGTTTGAAGGTAACGTGTTGCATTTAACCCAGCGTTACCGCAAACAAGTGCATTGGCTGAATGCCGCTACCGCCCGCCGGATCACCAGTTGCTACGGCAGCCTTGCCGCCAGTTGGTTACCGGCTGAATTAACGGTTTGTTTTGGTCATGAGCTGTGTGTCGAAGAGGTCGATTATCTGATCGATCAGGAATGGGCCTGCACCGCGGAAGATATTTTATGGCGCCGCACCAAGCTCGGCTTAACGCTGGATGATGAAGCAAAAGCACAGCTCGAAGCCTATGTGGCACAACGGATGGCGGCGCGGTTAGCTAAATCGGAAGTAAAGAGAACGCCTGAGTTAGCGGAAACATCGGCCGCTTGAGTGCTGAAACTTCGGCCAGAACTATCATAGAAGACGGGCAAAGGGTCCATTCCGACAACCCTCCGCGTCAGGGATGACGCGGCGGAGTCCCCATGGATGGGTTTACGACGAGTTGGCGGGGTGGAACCTTTGACCGGCGCTCGCTATGCAAAAAACTACGGAGGGTCTTCAAAGTGATCCTTTCGTCCTCGATTCCGCTAGTTTGATTATGACGAAGGAACTAGCAGATACAGCACTCCACCTGCCCTTGCTGCATAATCCGTACAATCTCTTCCGGCGGTTGCTGGTCGGTAAACAGCACATCTACCTGACTGATATTGCCTAAATTCACCATCGCATTACGGCCAAACTTGGTGTGATCAGTGGCCAGAAACACCTGTCGGGAGTGCTGAATGATCGACTGTGCCACCCGCACCTCGTGATAATCAAAATCGAGCAACGCGCCAGTCATATCAATGCCGGAGATACCGATGATGCCGTAATCCATACGGAATTGGCCGATAAAATCGCGTGTCGCTTCGCCGATAATGCCGCCATCACGATTACGAATTTCACCGCCCGCGATGATGACCTTAAAGTCATCTTTTTCCGTCAGCGTCATCGCTACGTTGAGGTTATTGGTGACTACGCGCAGGTCTTTATGATTGAGCAGTGCGCGCGCGATCGCTTCGGTGGTAGTGCCAATATCGATAAACAACGAGGCGCCATCGGGAATGCGCGCCGCCACTTGCGCAGCAATACGCTCTTTTTCCGTTAACTGCATCACTTTACGGGTGCTGTAGGCAGTATTGCTGGTGCTGGAATTCGGCAACGCCGCGCCACCATGATGACGGATGATTTTCTCTTGTTCCGCCAGTTCGTTCAGATCACGGCGGATCGTCTGTGGGCTGACATCAAACTGCGCCACCATCTCTTCGGTGGATACAAAACCGTGCTGATTCAGCAGGTTCAGAATTTTCTGATGTCGTTGACTCTGCTTCATGTTCACTCCCTGAGCACAACAATCAACGATTGCTGCGAATATCACCGTAAACGAAAAATTCCTCTTCGCATGTTAGCGGTATTTTTCGCTGGCGAAAATAAAATCACGTTCCCCGCTGCGCAGTTTGCAATGCCGCGCGCCTTCCCTTAAGCTACGCACCGTTTGATGCGTTGTTTGCACGTTTTCACCTTCCATTTCGCCATTTGACGTTTGCTCAGATGCTGCGGCCTGAAACCGGTACAAATTTCCCCGACATTCGTTGCTACTTTGGTGCGATGTCCTGCGTCCGACACCCATTTCGCCTGTCCGGCGGTCTTGTTATTGGTTTAATTCAGGATTAGTCATGTCTGATACAAATTCGGCTGCAACTGCGGCATCGTCTGCTTTTGCGCAATTAACGCTGCAACCTGCGTTGCTGGAAAATCTCACCGCGCTGGGTTACAGCGAAATGACCCCTATTCAGGCCCAAAGTCTGCCAGCGGTGTTACAAGGTAAAGATGTGCTGGCACAAGCCAAAACCGGCAGTGGTAAAACTGCTGCGTTCGCGCTGGGCTTACTGCAAGCACTGGATGTTAAATCGCTGAACGTGCAAGGCTTGGTGCTGTGCCCAACCCGCGAGTTGGCCGATCAGGTGGCGGGTGAAATCCGCCGTCTGGCACGTCTTATTCCTAATGTAAAAGTATTAACGCTGTGTGGTGGTATGCCGATTGGCCCACAATTCAGCTCGCTGGAGCAAGGCGCCCATATCGTGGTTGGCACACCGGGCCGCGTGCAAAAACACTTAGATAAAGAGAGCTTGAGTCTGGCTGGCCTGAAAACGTGGGTATTGGATGAAGCCGATCGTATGCTGGACATGGGTTTTGCCGATGCCATGCGCGAAATCGCCAAAGTTTGCCCACGTCAGCGTCAGACTTTGCTGTTCTCCGCCACTTACCCGGAAGACATTCAACGCCTGAGTGCGGAATTTCAACGCGATCCGTTAAGTGTGCGTGTGGAATCCACCCACAGTGCCGTGCAAATTGAACAGCGTTTCTTTGAACTGCCGAATCAGGAAGCCAAATTCCCGGCGCTGCTGAAACTGCTGCAACATTATCAGCCACGTTCCACGGTGATTTTCTGCAACATGAAACACCAGACCCAGCAAGTGGCTGATGCATTATCCGCCAAAGGTTATAGCGCACTGGCGCTGAACGGCGATCTGGAGCAGCGTGAACGCGACCAAGTGGTGGTGCGTTTTGCTAACCAAAGCTGTGCCATTCTGGTGGCGACCGATGTGGCGGCTCGCGGCTTGGATATCAAAGAGTTACAAGCGGTGGTGAACTACGATCTGACACCCGACCCGGAAGTGCATGTGCATCGTATCGGGCGTACTGGTCGTGCCGGACAAACCGGTCTGGCGCTGACGCTGACCACCGCCTCGCAAGCCAACCGTGTGGTACAGATTGAAGATTACCAGCAAAGCCGTGCCGTCTGGGGCAACCTCGATGAGCTGAAGAAAAACCCCGACAACATGAAACCCGAGATGGTGACACTGTGCCTCGACGGTGGCCGCAAAAGCAAAGTACGCCCCGGCGATATTCTCGGTGCGTTGACCAAAGAAGCCGGTTTTAACGGCCAGCAGATTGGCAAAATCAATATTGCAGAATTACATGCCTATGTCGCGGTGCATCACAGCATTGCTAACAAGGTCTACGGTTATTTACAGGACGGCAAAATTAAAGGCCGCAAAGTGAGAGTGCGCAAGCTGGTGTAAGGCCTTATCACCGCCGAATTACATCTTCTACGAGCTATGCAAACAGCATTGCTGCTTTCACATTTTATAAAACAGGAATCACCATTTAATGTCATTTACTGAACTGGGCTTAAGCGAACTCATACTGCGCGCCGTTAAAGAAAAAGGCTACGACACACCATCACCGATCCAACAGCAGGCGATCCCTGCCGTGATGGCCGGTAAAGATGTGATGGCCGCGGCACAAACCGGTACTGGTAAAACCGCTGGTTTTACCCTGCCGCTGCTGCACCGTCTGTCACGCGGTAATCTGGCGCGCTCGAATGCCGTTCGTGCGCTGGTGCTGACGCCAACGCGCGAGCTGGCGGCACAGGTTGCTGAAAGCGTCACTACCTACGGGAAATACCTGCCGCTGAAATCGGTGGTAGTGTTCGGTGGCGTGAATATTAATCCGCAGATGCTGGCGATGCGCAAAGGTGCCGACGTGCTGGTGGCGACCCCGGGTCGTTTGCTGGATCTGCTCAGCCAGAACGCGCTGCATTTCCGCCAACTGGAAGTGCTGATCCTGGATGAAGCCGACCGCATGCTGGACATGGGCTTTATCCGCGATATCCGCAAAATCATCAATATGCTGCCAAAAGATCGTCAGACGCTGATGTTCTCGGCGACCTTCTCGGATGAGATCCGCACACTGGCGAAAGGCTTACTGAATGAGCCAGTACAGATTGATGTCGCACCGCGCAACACCACCGCAGAAACCATCAAGCAGACCATTTGCCCGGTCGATAAAGGCCGCAAACCGGCACTGTTGTGTCATTTAATCAAACACAACAACTGGCAGCAGGTGCTGGTATTTATGCGCACCAAACATGGCGCGAATAAGCTGGTGACACAGTTAGAAACAGCGGGCATTCAGGCTGCCGCGATCCACGGTAATAAGAGCCAGGGCGCGCGTACCCGTGCGTTGTCCGGCTTTAAAGATGGCTCGGTGCGTGTGCTGGTCGCCACCGATATCGCCGCGCGTGGCATCGACATCGCGCAACTGCCGCAAGTCGTGAACTACGAGCTGCCGAATATCGCGGAAGACTATGTGCATCGAATTGGTCGTACTGGTCGTGCCGGTATGGAAGGTCATGCCATTTCTCTGGTCAGTGCCGATGAACAACCACTGCTGGTTGATGTGGAAAAACTGATCCAACAAATTCTGCCGCGTGAAGAGTTTGATGGCTTCAAGCCACAAAACCCAGTCGCTATGACCACGGAAGCGCAGCTTACACGCCCAGTGAAAAAACCGAAAAAACCAAAAGTGTTTGATGGCGACCGCAGTGATGAACCACGTCAGCCGCGCTCACCACGCTCTTCACAAGGCGGTGAACAACGCAAAGCCAACAACCCACATATGGGCCAGCCACGCGCGCATCAAGCCCGCCAGTCGGAAGGGGCCGCAAAACCAGCATCTCCAACTCGTTCTGGCACTCAGCGCGCAGGTCAGCCAGCACGTTCGCCGCATGCGCCTGCTGGTCGCCCACAAGGCAATCGTTCAGCTGCTGGCGGCCAACGCAGCAGTAAACCGCAACACTAAGTTATACCTGAATTGCGGAGCCCATCTCATTGGCTCCGCAATCGTCATCTCACAATTCTGCACTCCCGTTACACCCCTCGCCAGCCATTCCATCTACACTCACTTTATCGATTGTTAACATGTATCCTATCGACAAGAAACGCAGGTGACACATACGCTGATGAAGAGTGCTATGGAAGAGAAACGCGCCCCCATTCTGATCTGGTTAATCATCACTCTTTTGGCGGTGGGGTTGGGTGTTGGCCTGCAAAAGCATCTGCTGGAAAAAGAACAGTATGAAACACAAGCCAAGCAGGTACATCAGATTATGCTGGATATTCAAACCATCAGCAGCCGCAGCCCGGTAATGGGCGCGAGTGTGTTGATGGGGCTGGTTTCCGATAGCATCAAACAGCGGCTCGATGATTTGATCCCGGCCAACGACCCACGGCTGCAGCAAGAATTTGTCAGTGTATTACAGGAATATCATGCTGATATTGCTGTAGTTGAAGATACAACCGGTCTGGTGGTCGGTTATTTAAACAATAATTCCGCCTACAGTTCACTCGGGGTCAATGTTAGTTATCGCCCCTACTGGCAACGGGCTATTAAAGGTATTTCCAACGTTTACCCCGCCATTGGTGTCGCCGATGAACTGCGCGGGTTATACATCGCTGCCCCAGTGCACCGCACCATGTCGAATCAATCACCGGTGATCGGAGTCTATACCGTACGCGTGAGCGCCACGTTGCTGGATGAGCAACTCAAAACACAAACCAGCCCAGCATTACTGGTGTCACCCGATGGCGTGGTGTTTGCGTCCAATCGGCCAGAGTGGATCTTAAAGCTGGCAGCGCCCATCACCGAACCACAACGTCAACGGTTAGTTGCTGAAAAACAGTTTAAAAATCTGTTCCGCGATAGTGTTCCGGCCTTATTGCCGTTTACCCTCAACAAAAAAAGTATCACTTTTGAGGGGAAACAGCATGCCATCAGCTCTGCTGCGCTAGACTGGCCGGATAAACAGGGCCAATGGCAGGTCGTGTTATTACAGGATATGTCGGGCTGGTTACCGCTTTGGCAGGCAGCCTTGTTAGCCGCGCTGATCATCACGGCGATGTCGATCCTGCGTTGGGTTTGGTTATTACAACGGCAAATGGAAGCGGAAACTGTGGCGGCGGCAGAAGCGAAACAAGCCATCCAACAACGGGCCCGGCAGCACCTGCAAGACCTTTCCGATGCCCTGCCACTGGCCATTTTTCAATTCCGTAGTGGCGGTAATGAAGAGCACAGTCGTTATACCTATGCCAGCGCAAAAATCCGTGACGTATTAGGGCTGAACGCCTACGAATTGCTGACGGATGTGCGGGCGCTGGAACGTATTTTGTTGCCGGAAGAATGTAGTTCGGTGGTTTCCGCCATTACACAAGCTTTTCACGAGCACCGCGATTTTGATCTGGAGCATCGGATTTATCGCAATGGAGAGATCTGTTGGGTTAGGGTCAAAGCACTCTGCAACCGGCAGGAAGAGCATGACTGGATCTGGAACGGTTACTGGATGGACATCACCGCCCGCCATCAGCAGACCGAGCAATTACGTCAGGCCAAAGAAGCCGCCGAATCGGCCACCCGCACCAAATCGATGTTTCTGGCCAACATGAGCCATGAAATCCGCACGCCGATGAATGCGGTGATCGGGCTGGCGTATCTGGCACTGAAAACAGAACTTTCCGCAAAACAGCGCGACTATCTGAATAAAATTCATCAGGCCGGCACGTCGTTACTGGGCATCATCAATGACATTCTGGATGTCTCCAAAATTGAAGCCAATCAGCTGAAACTGGAATATATCGCCTTTAATCTTGATGATGTATTGGCCAATCTGTCGGTCATGTCATCACAACGGGCGAATGAAAAAGGGCTGGAGCTGCTGTTTGATGTAGCACCGGATATTCCGCGCAGTCTGCTTGGTGACCCGTTACGGCTGGGCCAGATTTTAATTAATCTGGTCAGTAACGCCGTGAAGTTTACCGAACAGGGCTATGTGCATTTGCAGGTACGTCAGCAAGCACGTGATGACGACCAGCTGACGCTGCAATTTACCATCCGCGATACCGGTATTGGCATGACGCCGGAACAAACCAGCCGTCTATTTCAGGCCTTTACGCAAGCCGATGGCTCGACCACCCGCCGCTTTGGTGGCACCGGTCTGGGCCTGACCATTGCCCGCCATTTAGTCGAGCAAATGGGTGGAACCATCCAGGTAAAAAGTGAACCTGATGTCGGCAGTGAATTTTCGTTTGCCATCCAGCTCACTGCTAATCAGATCATGAATGAAAAACGCCGGTTGATCCCTGGAGCTATCACCGGACTGCGGGTTTTGGTGGTCGATGACAATGCGGTAGCCTGTGATATTTTGCTTGCCGCATTACAGCAATTACCCCTGCATGCCGAAGCGGTTACCAGCGCTAACCAAGCACGGCAACGCTTGCAGCAAGCCAATCAGGAAGGTACGCCATTTCACCTGCTGATGACCGATTGGCAGATGCCGGAGATGAATGGCATTGTGCTGGCACAACACGCACGGGAATTACCGTTACCACCCCGCATGGTGCTGGTCACGGCGTTTAGTTATGACGATATTCAGCAGGAAGCCAAAGCCGTCGGTTTTGAGAGTTTCCTGACCAAACCCATCAGCCAGTCGCAGGTGGTTGATTGTCTGATGCGGCTGTTTGCCCCACCGCAAGGTGAAACCATGGCTGTATTCGAGCATCTGGTCTTACCGCAATTCCGGCAAGCCAACGTGTTGCTGGCGGAAGATAACCCGATCAATCAGCAAATTGCCGTCGAAATGATGCTCGCCAGCGGTATTCGCACCGATGTAGCCGCCAATGGCCATGAAGCAATGTCATTGCTGTTTTCTCATGAGCCGACGCATTACGATCTGGTATTTATGGATCTGCAGATGCCGGGTTTAGATGGCCATGAAACCACACTGGCGATCCGCGCCGATGCCCGTTTTCAACAACTCCCGATCATCGCCATGACCGCGCACGCATTGCAGGACGAACGCGAACGTTGTCTGGCCGAAGGCATGAACGACCATATTGCAAAACCGATTGATCCACAGTTGTTCTATAAACTGCTGAGCCACTATCTGGTTCACAAACTGAGCGGCAGTCGGCAAAACGCTTCCAGTAATTCACACCTGCAGCTACAACTGGATGGGCTGGATAGCCAAACCGCATTACAGCGGGTTAATGGCAACCACACCCTTTACCTGCAGTTATTACAGCAATTTTGCCATGAACAAGGTGGCATTCCTGCCCGTATCCGCGATTTACTGGCACAACAACAACCGACCATTGCCAAACCATTGGCACACAGTCTGAAAGGGGTGGCCGCCAATATTGGCGCAATCGTGGTATCCGATCTGGCCGCACAGCTGGAAAAAGCACTGAGTCATTCCTCTGACATCGCGGGTTTGCTGGTGATGACCAATCAGCTGGATAGCACACTGCAGCAACTCTGTCGCCAGATCAACACGCAAATCATGCCCCATCATTTGCAGCTGGCGACCAGCACGAGCCCGCGGGTTACTGATGAAGCGTTAGCAACGCTGAGAAAAATGATTGGTGATAATGATTGCGGTGCGTTAGATCTCTACGCTCAGCTGGAGCCCGGTTTACAGGCCCTGATCCCGCAGGCGGAATTACAGCAGATCAATCATCATCTGCAGGCATTTGATTTTGATCTGGCACTGGCCCGGTTAGAACGCTTTACGCTGGTTGCAGCACCGGCAAATCCAGACGTTCAATCACCCGATTGAGCGCGGCAAAACAGTCGGTATCAATCGCGGTGCCCACCGTTTCCGCCATGATATCGAGGGTTTTCGGAATGGGAATCGCGCCACGATACGGTCGGGCCGCGGTGATCGCATCAAAGATATCCGCCGTAGTAATGATGCGGGTTTCCAGCGCGATCTGCCCGGCTGTCAGCCCTTTCGGATAACCTTTGCCATCCAGCCGTTCATGATGGGCACCCGACACAAGCGCCAACTCCGCAAAGGCAGAAATCCGGCTTAAAATATTTTCGGTAAATACCGCATGCCGCTGTACTGCGGCCCATTCCTCGTCATCCAGCTTGCCGGGTTTATCTAAAATCGTGTTACTCACTCCCAGCTTGCCCACATCGTGCAACAAGGCACCGCGTTTCAGCCAACGCCGCCGCTCCGGCGATAAACCCAGCTCCTGCGCCAGCATATCGGTATACAGCGCCACCCGACCGCTATGACCGGCGGTGTATGGGCTTTTCGAGTCAACCACCTGACCAAAAGCGGCAGCGATCTCATCCAGATAATCTTCATCTAACGGCCGCTCGCCTTCACCGGCTAACAACGCAAATACCTGCTGCTCTAAGGTCGGTGAAGCCAGCGTTTGCCAGAAAGTGTCATTGTTAGATACTTGCTCAAACAGCTGAACCAGCGCTGGATCAAACCATTTTTCCGCACGCTGTTGCACCTCTTTGCGCGCCGCTACCGGCCCACTGGCGGAATGAAACACATCGACGATCTGCGCCAGCAACGCGATCCGCGCATACAGCGGGATCTGCTCACCCGCCAACCCTTCCGGTTTACCGCCGCCATCCCAATGTTCATCCAGCGACAAGATGCCTTGTGCTACCGGTTCACTAAAGCGCAGCTGACGGGCAATTTCCGCCCCACGCTGACAACGGGTTTGGATCAGTTCCGTCGCGATCTGCTCACCGTTGCGAAAAATGGTAAACAGACTACTAAAACGTTCAGTTAAGCTGGCCTGCAAGCCGGTATGTTTTAAGACAAACGTCACCACGTTGGCGATGCTGCTGTCGACCTGCGAAAAATCGTGTTTAAAACGCAGATCATCGGTCAGATATAACTCGCAGATCCGCGCGGCATTACTGCTACAACCCAGATCTTTCAGTAGTAACATGTAATACAGTTCATGTAATTGCAGTGCCGGTAAGCCGAGTCGCTCACCGAGCTGCATGCCGATCCAGCAACAGCGCACGCAATGCCCTTCCGGCTGCCCTTCGGTGATATCCAACGCATGACTGAGCGAACCGATCAGTTCTGACAGACGTAATTCATTACTGGTGCTAAATCGCTGCATGTCGCTGATCTCCAAAGGCTGGTATCAAAAAGCATAGAGGAAAAAAGTGATACGCGGTAAAAACAAAAAAGGCGCAATACTGGCGGTATCGCGCTTTTTTTGTGAGCTGAGTTTTTGTGGGCGTTCTTTTGTGAGCTGGAAAAATTTGTTCAGGAACGTAAATTCAGTCGTCGCTGACTGCCGCTGACGGGTTTTGGTCGTGACTCAGCAAATGCTCAAACTTGGTGTCGGCCAATTTTTGCATGATAGTGCGCCACTGCTGCTCAGCGTCGCTACCCGCGTCGCTAAACACTTGCGTCATCAGCTCGCGTTGGCTTTGCGATAAGCGATTTTCCAGCTCTTGCCCAGATGCGGTGAGCGTTAAGCGCTTGATGCGTTTATCAAATTCATCGGCATTCGCCGCAATCAAATCTAACTCTTTTAATGCGCGTAACGGGCCATTCAGCGCCTGTTTACTGACGCCGAGAATTTTCAGCAACGCATTCACGCTGATCGCTGGGTTCCGCCCGACAAAATAGAGAATGCGATGATGCACCCGTGCTAACCCCTGTTCCGCCAATATCGTATCAGGGCCGGAAGTGAACGCACGGAAAGCAAAATGAAACAGCTCTAATGCTGCGTTGAGCGAATTTTGATTATTTTGGTCAACCATATTGACTTAATTGGGCGTGCTGGCAAGATAGGTCAACTTCGCTGACGTATCTACCGATAATTTCCTAGAATTTATCGTTCTGCATCAGAAATAGCAATGAAACAAACTCATGCCCGCATAACCGGAGGCCGCATGTTTGCCGAGCGTATCCAACATCTCACCCCCTCAATCATCCGAGAAATCTTAGCCAGCGCGCAAAAACCGGATGTCATCTCGTTTGCCGGAGGCCTGCCTGCGGAAGGGAGTTTTCCGGATATCGACTGGTCGGTGTTACCCAACAAGGTCAGACAATATGGCATGAGTGAAGGTGAACCCGAGCTGCGCGAAGCGATTGCCGCCGAAGCGCGCCAGAAAGGCATCGCCTGTGATGCCAATCAGGTGCTGATTTTGTCGGGCTCACAGCAAGGGTTGGATTTAGTCTCGAAACTGTTCATCGACCCGAACAGTAACGTGCTGGTTGAATCGCCGACATATCTGGCGGCGTTGCAGTGTTTTAATCTGTTTCAGGCCCAATGCCAAGGCATTAGGCTTGGCAACCAAGGCCCGGATATCAGTAATTTTGAACATCAGATCCGCGACCACAAACCGCGTTTTTCTTATCTGATCCCGAGTTTCCAGAATCCGTCTGGCACTTGTTATGACGTGGCTTCGCGTCAGGCCGTGGCGACGTTACTCGATCAATACAATTTGCCGCTACTGGAAGACGAACCCTATTGCGAGTTAGATTACGACAATCTGGCGAAACCACCGATTTGTTCGTTTCTGAAAACCGCACCGTGGATCTATTTCGGCACCTTCTCGAAAGTGCTGATCCCCGGTTTGCGTATCGGTTATCTGATTGCCCACCCGGATTTGATCACGCATCTGGTACGTCTGAAACAAGCGGCTGATCTGCACACCAACCGTCCGGGACAATGGCTGGCACTGGAGTACATGAACTCCGCCGATAAACCACAACGTCTGGCACGTCTGCGTGAATTCTACCGTGTTCGTCGCGATGCGTTTGCGGCAGCACTGGCGAGTGAATTCGCCGATCTGGCGGAATGGCAGATCCCATCCGGCGGGCTGTTTTTCTGGTTAAAACTGAAAAACACCGTGGATACCCGCCCACTGCTGAAAGTGGCGCTGGAAGCCGGTGTGGCCTTTATGCCGGGTGAAGCCTTCTTTGCGGAAAGCAACCCGCCGCATGGGTATATCCGCCTGAACTTCAGCCATACAGAACCGGAGAAGATGGTGGAAGGCTTACGCCGTTTACGCAAAGTGTTATTGGACGCGAACATCGCTTAACTGCTGAAATGGCATGAAAAAAGGCGCGATACAGCAATGTATGGCGCCTTTTTTATATTTCGGTTAATTACGCTTTCGGGCGCACACCCAAAGTATGACAGATGGCGTAAGTCAGCTCAGAGCGGTTTAGCGTATAGAAGTGGAAATCTTTTACCCCTTCACGTGATAGCACGCGCGCCATGTCGATCGCGATGCTGGCACCGACCATGTTACGGGTCATCTGGTCATCATCAGCGATGCCTTCAAAACGCTGATGCAACCATTGCGGGATCTTCACGTTGGTGAAACCGGCAAATTTCAGCAGATTTTTGTAGTTAGAAACAGGCAGGATGCCCGGCACGATTTCCGCTTCAATACCAATCGCTGCGCAACGATCGCGGAAACGCAGGTAGCTTTCCACATCAAAGAAGAACTGCGTGATCGCGCGGTTGGCACCGGCATCGATTTTACGTTTCAGGTGCAGCAGATCAGCTTGTGCGCTTTTCGCTTCCGGGTGCACTTCCGGGTAAGCGGCTACGGAGATATCAAAATCGGCCACTTCTTTCAGCAAAGCCACCAGATCATCGGCGTACATTTCTGGTTTGCCAGCACCAGCTGGCAAGTCACCACGCAGCGCCACGATGTTGCGAATACCGTTATCCCAATAATCTTGCGCAATGGTTCGCAGCTCATCACGGGTGGCATCCACACAGGTCAGGTGCGGCGCAGCAATCAAACCGGTACGTTCTTTGATGTCTTTGATAATGCTGTGCGTGCGGTCACGGGTGCCGGAGTTGGCGCCATAAGTCACTGACACAAATTTCGGTTTCAGTTTGCTCAGGCGTTCAATGGAGTTCCACAGCGTCTGTTCCATGCTTTCGGTGGCTGGCGGAAAAAATTCGAACGAAACATTAATATCGCCGCTCAACTCGGCCAGATTCTGGTTCAGGGCTTCTACCTGACGTGCGCTGTCAAAACTCATGATTACTCCTTGCCTGCCTTACGGCCTGTGGGACGGAAGGCTCCGCTTCCTGCATCGACCAAACAAAACAGATGTTTGGACGTCTAAATGTCTATACATCTTATTTGAACTGTTCAGAATGTCAACATCTCACATTAAGCATATCTGACATTCTGTTTCGCGTCGTTATTCTGCCGCCGGTAACACCGGCTTGGCCTGTAAGGTTTCCAGCATGGCACCTAAACCACTGTAACGTTCGGTCTGTTTCCGCACCATCAGGGCCAGTACCTCCGGTGTGGCAAACAGATCCAGCTGTTCACGGGCACGAGTTATGCCGGTATAGAGCAATTCGCGCGTCAGCAGCGGGTTTACTTCGGGCGGCAACAACAGCAAGGTATGGGTAAACTCCGAGCCCTGCGATTTGTGCACCGTCATCGCCCACGCCGTGTCGTGTGCCGGCAACCGGCTGGGCAGAAAACCGTGCGCTTTGCCATCCGGCAATACAAACCAGACCCGCAACCGTTCGCCATCGCTGGCAGCAATACCGATATCGCCGTTATACAGGCCCAATCCATAGTCATTTTCGGTGATCATCACCGGCCGCCCGGCAAACCACTCGCCACTTATCTGCAATTTACCCTGCGCTTGCAGGCGCTGTCCGATGGCCTGATTCATGCCATTAATGCCCCACGGCCCGTCGTGTAACGCACATAACAGCCGAATTTGGTTGAACGCCTTGAGCAGCACAATGGCATTCTCAGATGTAATCGGCGCCGCAAGCAGCGCCAAATAGGCGTGATAGCCTTTGGCTGCGATGCTGATGGCCATCTCAAGACGTTGCTCATCACTGTGCAGGCGGATATCGCGATAGTCTTGTGCCCACACGGCATTCGCCGCTTTGACATCACCATTGTTCACCGCTTCCGCCAGTTTGCCGATGCCGGAATCGGCAGCAAAACGATAGCTTTTGCGCAGCAGACAGAGGCGATCACGCAGCGGGTGCCCCGCGGGTTGCACGTAATTTTGTAGATCGTAGCCGGTGCGCTGTTGCAGTTGCTGCGCTTGTTGCGAGCTTAACCCCTGCGCGACAAACTGGCAGATATCGCCGAGCACCGCGCCCGCTTCCACCGATGCCAGCTGGTCTTTATCGCCGAGTAAAATCAAGCGTGCCTGCGGCGGTAAGGCGACCAGCAAACGCGCCATCATCGGTAAATCGATCATTGAGGCTTCATCAACCACCAGCACGTCAAGCGGCAGCGGATTTTGCCCATTATGACGAAACTCCGGTAAACCGGGGATCACCCCCAGCAAACGGTGCAAGGTACTGGCTTGCGTTGGAATACCAGCCAGCCACGCCGCATTCACCTGCCCCGCCAGCTCAATTTTTGCTTTGGCGATGGATTCCGTCAGCCGTGCAGCCGCTTTACCCGTCGGCGCCGCCAACCGGATCAACAACGGCTGTTCGCTTTGCGCCACCAGCAGCGCCAACAGTTTCGTGACGGTTGTGGTTTTCCCCGTGCCGGGGCCACCGGAGATCAGCGTAAAGCGCCCGTCACAGGCGGTCGCCACGGCCACCGCTTGCCAATCAACTTCCGGCTGTGGCGTAAACAGTTGTCGTAACTGCTGGGCTAATTCGGGTGTGTCAGTGCTCGTTGCCATTGGCAAACTGGCTTGCTGTAACCAACCGGCTACCTGCTGTTCAAAACGGAAATAGCGACTGAGATAGAGACGATGGCTAAACAGCGTTAGCGGTTGGCCTTGTTCATCGGCTTCCGCCGGATCAGTGATCACACGCACCAGCGGGCTGTGTTGCAACTTATCCATCAGTGCTGCAACTGTCGTTGTCGGCCATTCAAACGAATTGTCTGCGAGCTGCTTATCAATCAACAGCCTATCAACAAGTTGAGAGTGCCACTGCGTCAGCCGTTCCGGCCAAGTCGTGAGATCAAAACAGACATGGCCACGCCCCAGCTCCTGGCTGGTCATCGCCACCGCCAGTTGGATGCTGTCATCCGCATCCCAGCGCACTAATAACTGCGCGAGCTGCACATCCAGATCGCGTAAGAGTCGTGCGTCCAATAACGTTTGCCACAACGGGGTTAACGCAGAAGAGTGGGCGGTCATTACATGGGCTCCCCGCTGGTTACGGCCGATTCACCGGCAAATAAGACATCTAACGCGTCGATATGTGTTTTGTCCGGTTTGGTCGCATACACGCCACTGCCCACCTCGCCGTTCATGCCACGCAAAAACAGATAACAGACACCGCCGATATGCTGGTCATAGTCATAATCCGGCAGGCGACAGCGCAAATATCGATGTAACGCCAACGTATAGAGCTGATATTGCACATCATAACGATGCTCAATCATGGCTTGCGCCATCGCCGCTTGCTGATAGGCCGCCGCATTATCACCGAGATAATTCGATTTATAGTCGACCACGTAAAAACGACCGTCATGCTCAAACACCAAGTCGATAAAACCTTTCAGCATGCCCTGCACTTCGTTAAATGCCAACGCAGGTACTTGGGCAGAAAGTGCATCGCCCGCGGCCAGACAACGGTTCAGCTTGTGAGCAGATAGTGCGGACAACGGCAGCAAAAATTCCATCTCGCTTAAGCAGTGTTCAGGGGTTAACTGCGCCAGCGACAAACCGGGGAATAGTTCGCTGGTTAAGATCTGTTCCAGCCACTGTTCCAGCACCGGCAACCAAGGCTCCGGCTGCCAATCGTGGCTCAGTTGTACACCTTGCAGATGTTGCGCGATCCATTGCTGACGGGTGGCACTGTCGGCACCAAAATCGAGATCTTCCAACAAACTATGCAGGAACGTACCGGCATGCGCACCACGCGGAAAACTGAATACATCAAAACGGGGCGCAACTGGTTCAGCCTCACTCATCATCAACGGTGCAGCCGGTTTTGGCGACGACGAACCATGGCTGACAGTAAGTGCTGAATAAGAGGTTACCCGCCAGTTGCGCTCCAGCTGCCCGATAAATTGCCGTGCTTGTGCTGCGGGTAATACGGTTTTAATTTCCTGATACGGGTCGGCAGGAAAAGCGATCTCCGCTACTTCCGCCGCTAAATCATGATTATTCTGTGTATGCAGCCAATGGCGAACTCGCTGGGTTAATGCCGTATCACTGTCGTTTTGCAGCAAATAATCCAGCGCCGCAGGGCGATCATCTTTCGCCTTGGTTTTGCTGTTGGCTTTCAGATCGGCGAGCCCCAGCCAGGTGACAAACACACCGCGCGTTAAGGCCACATACAGCAGCCGCAGATCTTCCGCCAAACGCTCTTCGGCTGCTTGCTCCCACGCCTCGTCTGAGCCGGTCAGATCAAGTCGCACGCCGTTATCAGTGTGATAACGCGGTGTGTCATTCCCCCGATAGGCGCAGATAAACGGCAGCAACACCAGACCATATTGCAGCCCTTTCGATTTATGGATGGTGACGATCTGTACGCGCCGCCGCTCGGAATCCAGCCGCAGTTGTTGCTCGTCCGCATCGCCATTCGGTTGCTGGCAACGCTCCAATAACCAGCGCAACAACGCATGTTCACCGTTTAGCGTACTGGCTGCGGTTTGCAGCAGTTCCCCCAAATGCAGCACATCGGTCAGTTGGCGCTCGCCATTGACCTCACCTAACAAACGCTCAGGAATTTGATACCAGAACAGCCACTGGCGCAACATTGGCAAAATGCCACGCTGTCGCCATAACTCGCCTGCTTGTCGGATGCGCTCGACGGTCTGCTCCCACAAGGTTTCATCGTCATTCAGGTTCGCCAGTTGCGTCACCGTCCAGCCTTGCAGGCCAGTCGCCATCGCAGCTCGGATCAGCATCTCATCCTGCGGGTTGAGGCAAGCTTCCAGCAAACGAGCCACATCGTGCGCTACCGGTTGTGCGAACACTGACTCCCGGTTGGAAAGATAAACGCTGGCAATGCCGCACTCGTGCAGTGCTTGCTGCATCACTGCGGCTTCGCGCCCGCTGCGCACCAGCACGGCGATATCATTCGGTCGTAACGCATTACCATCCAGTGTGGCTTGCTCGTCTTGGGCTGCCGTCAACCAAGAATGAATTTGCGCGGCAGCCGCCAGCGCCATGCGTTGCTGATAGGCGGCACCACTGACTTCCCCTTCCAGCGGGAAGCAACATTGCAACGCTGTTTGCGGCTGGCCTTGCAACACAAAGCCGGTGTCTTTGCCCTTTGCCTTAACCGCTTCAAACGGAATGCTGTCTTGATAAATAAACGGTGCGTGGGAGTTAGCAAATAAGGCGTTGACCGCCCGCACTAATTCATCGGTGGAACGATAGTTGGTTTGCAGCGTGTAATGGGCGGCAACCTGCTGTTTCGCGGCGATGTAGGTAAAAATATCCGCGCCACGGAACGCATAAATCGCCTGTTTCGGATCGCCGATCATGTAAAACCCGCATTCTGGGTTTTGTGCATACAGCGTCGAAAAGATCTGATATTGCAGCGGATCGGTATCCTGAAACTCGTCGATCATGGCAACCGGATATTGCTCGCGAATGCGTTCCGCCAACACAGCGCCACGCTCTGAGCTTAATGCCCGCGCCAGATTGGCCAGCAGATCATCGAACGATAACTGTTGCTGACGCTGTTTTTGTTGCTGTAAGCGTGTGCGCACCTGCGTGAGGGCATCGGCAATCACCACATCGTCGATATCGTTGGGTTGTGCCAGCAGCGTTTCAATCTGGTCAAACAACGGGTGTGTTGGCACGGCGCCGGTTTTGGTTTTTGCCGCCAACACCGACGCTGAAAAGTTTTCCAGCGCTTTGGGTAACTGATAACTTTTGAGCGGCGCATTGACCCACTCACTGACTTTATTTAGCCAGTTCGGCAGATTCTTTTTCGAATAACTCTGCTTACTGACCCCCGATGCCGTGATCACCGCTTCAAGGCTGCCCACTGCTGCGAGCCATGCTTCTCGTAAACCATTTAACCGACCAATGATCGCCTGATGGCGTTCGGCCAAAGTCTCGCGGGTACGCGACTGACATTGCAAACCGGCCAATGCCAGATGCGGGCTGATCTCGCGCAACAGGGCATCCGGCCCTTTCCAGTGGTCGAGCAGCGCTTGCGCCAGCAATGCATCGGCCTGATAAGTGATGTGCCGCCAGAAGTCGGCTACCGCCGAGGCACGCAGATTCTGCTCTTCGGTTAAAAATTCATTATCGAACAGACTGCCCGACTCAAAGGCGTTTTGCGTCAGCATGCGCTGGCAAAAACCATGAATGGTATAGATCGCCGCTTCATCCATCTGCCGCTCAGCGGTCAGCAACTGGCGTAACGCCAGCGCTTTGTTCGGGCATTCATCCAGCAAGCGTTGGATCAGCGGGTCTTTGCTAAAGCCCGCCTCTATCGCTCGTCGTGTGTCACGGATCGCTTTTAAGATACGCTCACGCAGCTCGGCGGTCGCCGCTTCGGTAAAGGTCACCACCAGAATACGATCAACCAGTAACGGCGTGCCGAATCCCGCCTCACCCGCACCATGCCCCAGCAACAAACGCAGATACAGCCCGGCAATGGTGTAGGTTTTACCTGTGCCGGCACTGGCCTCGATCAAGCGTAATCCACTGAGCGGAAAGCTCAGGATATCCAGTGGCTTACTCATGTTCTGCCTCCTGCAAATGCTGGCGTAATGGCAGCAGCAATTTCACGGCCCAAGCTTGTATATCCAGCCAATGCTCATCAGTTAATTCAGGGAAACTGCGCGCTAAGTAAGAGTCTTGCACTTCACCAATCACAAACGAACCATCGCCAATGTAGGTTTTCTGCGCCGACTCCCGCGCCTGTAACTGCTGTGCTGCATCGCCCAGATCACCACTTTCCGTCAGTGCTTTTTCCAGCCACACCCACGCCGTGTTCACCGGTAAACAGAGCGGGCGCTGCATGCCGGCAATAAACGCTGCCCACCACAATTGCAGCTGTGCCCGGGCCTCGGCGACACTCAATACGTCAAGAGTCCACTCGCCTAAGTTGCCGTTATCCAAGGCCAGCAACTGCGTGGGTTGGCTCAGCTTTCCTGCTGCCGATAAAGCCAGATGCTCCAGCCAGATCGCCACCAGCCAGCTGGCTTTGAGTTTACTCACCCGATGCCGCACCAACTGCCCGTGATAAACGTCACCGACACTGCCCAGCAGTTGCCAATCGTTGAAATCCAGATGGAAGGTTTCGCGTTGTGCCTGTTCCAGCGGCCATGTCTGCATCGCCATGACCAATGGCGTGAGATTGTTGGCATCACCCTGTAGCGCCAGCTTGCCAAACTCGCCATCGGGCAACTGCCCTTCGGCCAGCAAGCGCGGTTGCCAAACAGTCTCTGCCACGCCGAGGCGCTGATAACGTAACAGCCGTTCACGCAGTTGATATTGCTGCAGTTTATCTAACCAAAATGGCTCACTATCTTCCAACGCAGCTTCGCGTTCAACAAACTGCACGCGCAGGCGACGGCGGAAAAACCCCGCCACCGGATTGCGGAAAAAACGCAGCCAATCGGCCAATTCAATCTCGGGTTTATGCTTGGTGATATCAAGCTCATCAGGTAACTGCAAGTCACCATCAAAAAAGCGGGCATTTCCCGTGGGGGCCAATGCAGGCAGCCAATCGGCGGCATAACTAAACAGCTGCGCCCCTGCCACTTGCGCATCCGGCGCAAAATAGCGGGCATCGTAAGGTACCAGCGGATGTTCGGTCAGCAGATGCGCCAGCAACCGTTCTTCCTGTTCCGCCTCGACACACTCATCGGCCGTTTCCAGACAAAACGCGCGTTGACAATATTCCTGCAACTCGGTGACGAGCACCGATGGCATCAGGTGCCGGTTGTCGGTGGCACTGTGCGACACATACGAGATATAGAGCTGCTCTTGTGCCGCCAACAGAGCTTCTAAAAACAGATAACGGTCATCTTCGCGGCGCGAACGATCGCCTTTGCGTGGCTGGTTCGCCATCAAATCAAAACCCAGCGGCGGCATACTGCGTGGATACAAGCCATCGTTCATGCCCAGCAGGCACACCACTTTAAAGGGGATCGCCCGCATTGGCATCAGGGTGCAGAAGTTGACCCGTCCGGCAAGGAATTGCTGCCCGCCCCGCACCGCATTCAACTCACTTTGCAGATGGTCATGGAACACGGTCAGCGGCAGCGGCTCCTGATAATGCATCTGCGACAGCCGTTGCTGCCAGCTTTGCACGGTTGTACGGATCAGGCTCAGTGCTGTTGCATCCTCTTCATCGAGCTGCTCTTCCGGCAGGTAAAAATCGAGTAACAACCGATCGACCAGATTCTGCCACTCAGTAATCGGGCGTGCTGTTTCCAGAGTGTCGCGCAGCGCCAGCACCTGGCTGATAAACCGCGCCAGTTGACCAAGTTTCACCGCATTTTGCCCTTCAATCGCCGTGTACGGTGCGACATCGGCAAACAGGGTTTCGTTACCACTGGCAAAACCGAGCAGCATCCGTTCCAACCCGAACGACCAAGTATGCCGCTCACGTGGCGGTAACTCAAAGCGCTCGCCATCGGCAGACGCCAGCCCCCAGCGTACGCCCGACTCAAGCGCCCAGCGACGCAGCGTGGTCAGATCACTTTCCGCCAGCCCGAAGCGTTTTAGCAGTGCCGGCACGGCCAATAATTCCAGCAATTCTGTCGCAGTACAGCGTAAACTCGGCAGCGACAGCAAAATCAGGAAACTTTGCAGTAACGGATTTTCCTGCGTCGCCGAGCGGTCAGAAATCGAAAACGGAATGTAGCGCTCACCCGCGGCACTGCCGAATACGGCTTGGATATAGGGGCCGTAGCGGTTGATGTCTGCCACCATCACCACGACATCTTTCGGTGTCAGGTTTGCGTCAGCGCCAAAACGTTGCAGCAGTTGATCGTGCAGCACTTCCACCTCCCGCAACGGGCTGTGACAACCATGCAACACCAGCGAGCGATCTTCTGTTGTAATGTTTCGTTTCGGCTTAATACGGGTGCCATCTTGCAGCTCCAGCAGATCTTGCTGCACCAAATGCAACAGACTATCGCTGTTGATCTCCGCAAAGGCGTCAATCTCGGCGGCACTGATTTCCGCCAACAGCGCCAGATAATCACGCCCCTGTTTACCCAGCGAAACCAGCAAGGGGTTGCCCTGCTGCTCGCCATCATCACTGAACAGCCGTGCTAATTCGGTCTCAGGCAATAATGGCTGCTGCAATTCCGCCTGCTGCCAACGTTCACGGCGCTGTGCCAGCAAATTATTCAACACTCGTCGGTTGAGCTGATTCTCTTCCTGCAGATCGCCCCAGTAATAGCGGCACGGATTAGTGAGCAGCAGATGCACCTCACAATGCTCACCCAGCGCCATCAGCGCTTCTAAATAATGCGGCGGCAGTGATGAGATACCAAACACAAACAATCGCTGCGGCAATACCGCTTTCGGTTTACCGGCTTTTAGCGTGTTGATAAAACTCGAGAATAAGTTAACCCGATGCAGATGGCTGGCTTGCTGTTCGGTCAATGTCACCAATTTACGCCACAACACCGGCTGCCACGGCTGCGCTTCTGCGCCCAACGCGCCGCCTTGTTCCCAATCGACAATCCAATCTGGCCGATAGACCAGATATTGGTCAAATAAATCGGCGATACGCTGACACAACTGATAACAACGGCGTCCATCATCATCTTGCGCCAGATAACCGGCCAGTGGAGCAAATAATTCATCATCCATGCATTGTGGTAACAACTGCATCAGCCGCCACAACATCGCTGGTTTGGTGTAAGGGTTCTCTTTCGGCACTTCCGGCAGCACCTGATGAAACATCTGCCAGATAAAACTCGATGGCAACGGAAACACGATATTCGCCGCAACGCCAAGATCTTGTGCCAGTGCTTGTTTAAGCCACTGCGCCATGCCGGGGCTTTGTACCAGAATAGTTTCTGCCGCCAGTGCTGGTTGCAGCGGCGACAGTTGAATGAGATGTGCTAACAGACTTTTTAGAACATCCAGCTGATTGGAGTGATAAACCCTGAACATGCTCGCTACCTGTGTCTGAGCCGATCATCCGATAATAGAGGAAAGCGACCCGTCATCACTATTCGTTTGGGCACAATCTTCGGAAAAATCGATTATTTAGCCGGCCAACAATCCGGTAGCATGACTTTTTGCAGTGATTTGCATCATAAAGTTGAAATATTACGCAGACAGGGCAAAAATGCGCATCTTGGTCACACCCTCACTCTGACCAATAACCTGAGCATGTAAAAAAACAAAACCGATAAATAGCCAAACTAACTCAATTAGCTTGAATCAAGTAATAATTACAGGACCCTTATGAACATCATGCGCAATGCCATTCCGGCTCTGCTGTGTGGTCTGACCCTGACCAGCCTGTCAGCGTCGGCCGTTGAATACCCGTTGCCAGCAGCAAACAGCCGCTTAGTTGGCCAGAACGTGGAGTATGTTGTCCCTGCTGACAGCAAACAACCACTGGAGGCGATCGCTGCCAAATATCAGATCGGCCTGAGCGGTATGATGGAAGCCAATCCAGGTGTCGACCCTTATCTGCCAAAACCGGGCAGCACGTTGATCGTACCGCATCAGCTGATCCTGCCGGATACCCCACGTCAGGGCATCGTGATCAACGTGGCGGAAATGCGTCTATACTACTATCCGAAAGGCACCAATACCGTGGAAGTACTACCAATCGGTATCGGTCAGCTCGGCACTGACACCCCGGAAAACTGGGTCACTTCTGTGCAACGTAAAAAAGCCAATCCAACCTGGACACCAACGGCCAAAGTACACCGCGAATACGCGGCCAAAGGCGAACCACTACCAGCCGTATGGCCTGCTGGTCCGGATAATCCGATGGGCCTGTTCGCGCTGTATATCGGTAATCTGTATGCCATTCACGGCACCAACGCGTCTTTTGGTATCGGTCTGCGTGTCAGCCACGGCTGTGTGCGTCTGCGTAACGAAGACATTGAACATCTGTTCCACGCCGTACCTGTCGGCACCCGCGTACAGTTCATCAACCAGCCAGTAAAAGCCACGCTAGAGCCGGATGGCCGTCGTTATCTGGAAGTACACGAGCCACTGTCGCGTACGTTTGAAGAACTGAACTCTGCCGCACCTTCGACCTTAACTATCAGCCCTGCGGTGAGTCGTTTCATTGCCAAAGCGGATACCGATTCTCATGTCGTGAAACAGGCATTTGAAGATCGCTCTGGCATTCCAACGCAGATCAACCCATAAGCGGATGATATGCACTCAAAACCTCGCTGCGGCGGGGTTTTTTTTATGCCCCAACTATACCCAAAGTAATGGGAGTTGCAGCAAGGCAACAAATGAGCGAATCCCGATGAGCATAGATCAGCTATGTGATTGGGGTGAGTGAGTGAACGCCGTCAACGACACTACAACTTCAAGTACGAAGGGTATAAAAATGATTAGACCAAACTGAACAAAAATAAAACGAGAGGATATAGCAGAAAATTTCAGGCACTTGAAAATGATGAGGCACCGCTAAGCGGTGCCACATCAAGAGGATTATTCTTAAAGAAAAATTATTTCTTGTAAGAAGTAGCCAGGTTGTCCAGACGAGCGTTAGCGCGAGCAGCTTCTGCTTTAGCGTCAGCAACGTCAGCAGCCAGTTTGCTCTGACCGTCTTTGATTGAACCAACTTCAGTAGCCAGCTGGTCGATTTTACCAGTCAGGGTCTGAACGTCAGATTCGATTTTAGAAGTGTTCGCACAACCAACCAGCAGGGTTGAGCTCAGAGCGATGGTGCCCAGCAGTACTTGATACTTGTTCATGATAACTCCTTTGACTTTATTAGGATGGCTTCAAAGCCTCAATAGTATGACACAAAATCGGTCATACGAATCAATACTAACGGAGATTTTTTTGCATTTTGCACCAAAAACTCACCGTACTGATTCTTGCCGCTATCTTCTCCGATTTGTGCTCAGCAAACAATCGCTATGATAGGACTCAGACAGAAAAAACACGAAAATTACCTTGTTACATCAATTTCTGAACGATTTTCCTGCCATAGCCGAGTCATTTGCGTCACCAAATCGGCCCGGGTATAGGGTTTTAGCAACAATGGCCAGTTTAACGTCGCCACCTGTTCACTAAAATCATGGCCGCTGACCAACAACAACTTTAACTTGCCATTGAGCTGTTGCGCCTGTTGCACCACCTCGATCCCGCTGGCCTGACCCGGCAGCACAATATCACTGATGAGTAACTGAACATCGGGGATGGTTTTCACCCACGAGAGTGCCTGTACACCACAGTCGGTATCCATCGTCAGACAACCCATGCTGTGCAGATACTCACACAAGGTTTGCCGCACATCGGCCTGATCTTCCAGCACCACTACCAAGGGCATTTCGTTCGTTGACCAGACCGGCGTTGGTGTCACCGCTGAAGGTAACGCCACCGGATCGGCTTCTGCACAAGGTAATTGCAGACGCACACAGCTGCCGCGATGCGGTTCACTGTCAATTTGCACACGGCCACCCGACTGGCGCACAAAGCCATACACCATGGATAAACCGAGCCCGCTACCCTTCCCGGCCGCCTTGGTGGTAAAAAACGGCTCAAACACCCGCTGCAACACTTCGACGGTCATACCACAGCCTTGGTCGATCACTTCCACCGTAACCATATCCTGTACCCGGCCACTGGTACGCTCAACGCATTGGTTAAATAAACGAATACGGATGGTGCCACTACGCCCTTCCATCGCATCACGCGCATTGACCACCAAATTGAGCAGACTGTTTTCCAGTTGGTTGGCGTCCATCCAGGCGGCACGCAGATCGGGCTGAATATCCAGCTCCAGGCGCAGGGTCGCAGGTAACGAATGCTCCATCAGCTCGCGCAGGTTGGTAACCAGTTCCGCCAAATCAATGGCTCGCGGGCGCAACGCTTGCTTACGCGAGAATGCCAGCAGTCGCTGCGTCAACTGCGCACCGCGCTCGGCAGCTTTGTAGGCGCGCTCAATTCGCTGGCGGGTGCTTTCTTCCAGCTCGTCGGTCTGCAGCAGCTCCAGATTACCTAAGATCACCGCCAGCAGGTTATTAAAGTCATGCGCAATACCGCCGGTCAGATGCCCGACCGCTTTCATCTTCTGACTGTGGATCAGCTCCGCTTCCAGCGTTTTACGATCGGTTCGATCTAACACCATGCTGGCGATACTCTTATTCGTCAGCCGGTTCAGCCGCAACTCGACATACCGATCACCCGCCAGCTGCAGTTCCAACGTCAGCACACTGTCGTCATCACGCCATAAGTGATCGGGTGATAACGGCTTACCGTCACTACGCTGGGCGCCATGCTGTTGCAAGCGCTGTAATAATTCACGGAAATGACAGCCATGGACAATCTGCTCCATCTGCAACAATGAAGCGTATTGTGGGTTACACACCACCAACGCACCATTGGCATCAAACAACGCAAAACCATCGCGGATGGAAAGGAAGGTGGTTTCCAGTTGGATGCTTTTTTCTTTAAATAGCTTGGTGACGCGCGCGAGTGAGGCGGCATTGTTGGCAAACACGTTAAACGCCCGCGCCAGATCGCCGAGTTCATCTTGCCGGTGCAACGCAGGCACCCGCACTGTGCGTTCACCCTTGGTCAGCCGGGTCATGGCATCGGCAATCGCTGACACCAGCACACCGAGATTGTCATAAATAAAATTACCCGCCAGTGCGGTAATGATCACCGCCAATAAGCCAAATATTTCAATGGTAAAGGTGCTGGTTTGTAATTCGTTGTGCGTGCGTTCAGCGCGGGTGCTGGCAGAGCTCACGACCAATTCCACATACTGGTTGATGTCTTGGTCTAACAGGCTGACCAAGGCCTTAATGCGGAAGGTGTGATAGGCCACAGCCAGATCACTGTCTTGCAATTTTTGATTCAAGATATCAACTGGCAGCAAAGTATCACACAACACATGCAAGGTCTTTTGTCGGTGAGGGTCGGCGTTCGATATCGACTCACTCCACTTTTGTCTGATCTCTGCGAGTTTTTTCAGCACATCCGGCGAGGCCGGAATAGTTAACGTCATGGTTAGTATGTCGTTTAACAGCGATTGTTCCAGCTTGGTCGGCCAACCATTTTCATCTTCTTTGGCAAGTAATTCTAATTGCGATTGTGCCTGATAAATAATGCCGAGCAGATCGTGGCGTTCCAGATGTCGTTGCCGAGTCAGGTCTAACAATCGGCGAACACTGTCTTGTAATTCATTACTGCGCTGATGAATACGGTCGATGAGTTGCGGTTGCTTCTGTGCTAGCGGCGCAGCCGCCATTTTGGCTAATGAATTTTGCAGCGATTGCAGGGCATTTTTCAGCTGTCCTGATTCACTTTGATACTCCAGTGCACCGATCACCTGCGTCAGACTCACCGCAACGGTCGCCACTTTTGCGGTATTTACGCCGACTTCCATGCCACTGTTCATTTCCATCAGCGTGCTTTCTTGCATTTCTGTCAGTAATTTCCCGGCATTGTTAAAACCAAACACCGCGATAATGCCGGTTGCCAGGGTGAGAGCTACCACCAGCACATTGAATAATAACAACCGACCTTTTACACCAGAAAAGAAAGGATAACGACGAGCAACACTCAGAGACATAACTGATTCTCATAACAAAAATGGCCTCCAGATTAGCGGCTGCTAAGGCTGAACAGAAGCGCCATTAACAATATGACAATTGTTAATCACACAAAACATACGCCATTTACACACTGATGTTTTACTGCTGCTATGAAACTTCACCATGAGGCAGATGATGAGCGATATAAAACCTATTTTGGAGATGAAAAACATCGCCAAACGCTTCGGCCAATTCTACGCCCTGAAAGACGTCAGCCTGACCGTCTATCCCGGCGAAGTGCATTCCCTGATGGGGGAAAATGGTGCCGGCAAAAGTACATTGATGAAAATTCTGGCCGGCGCTTACACGGCCACTGCCGGTGAAATTTTTATTGATGACAAGCCTTATACCATCAACGGACCGAAAGATGCGCTAAATGCAGGTATTACGCTGATTTATCAGGAAATTAATCTTGCACCGAATCTGACGGTAGCCGAGAACATTTTCCTCGGTTCTGAAATTTCACGTCATGGTTTGGTTAATCGGCAGAAAATGGAAGAAGAAACACAGGTGGTTTTAGATCGTTTAGCCGCACGGTTTAAAGCCTCGGCTAAAGTAGCCAATCTGAGTATCGCAGAACAACAGCAAGTCGAAATTGCTCGCGCATTACACCGGAAAAGCCGGGTGCTGGTAATGGATGAACCTACCGCTGCGCTATCTTCCCGCGAAACTGATCGTCTGTTTGACCTGATCAAAAAACTCCGCAGTGAAGGCATGGCGATTATCTATATCAGCCATCGGATGGCGGAAATTTATGAGCTGTCTGATCGCGTCAGCGTGTTACGTGACGGCCAGTATATCGGCAGTCTGATGCGCAGCGAGCTGTCTGCCAGTGAGTTGGTGCGCATGATGGTCGGCCGCCCACTCAATGATCTGTTCAATAAAGATCGTGATATTCCAAAAGGTAAGATGGTGCTGGAATGCCAGGATCTCACCGATGGCAACAAGGTATTGTCAGCATCGCTGCAAGTTCGTGCCGGAGAAATTATTGGTTTATCCGGCCTGGTGGGTTCTGGCCGCTCTGAACTGGCACAGATGATTTTTGGCGCGGAGAAAAAGCTGTCTGGCAGCATTAAGCTGAATGGCAATCCGCTGCTGATCAATAACCCCCGGGATGCCATTGCCTCCGGCATTGGGTTTCTGACGGAAAACCGCAAAGAACAAGGCTTGTTTCTGGAAATGACTGTTCACGACAACATCGTGATGGCCACTATCGAACGCGATGGCAAGTTTGGTGTACTGAATGAACAGAGAAACCGCGCCATTAGCGACACCGCCATTAAAGCACTGAATATCCGAGTTCCGCACAGCCAAGTCGCAGTCGGTGGTCTTTCTGGCGGCAATCAGCAGAAATGTCTGATCTCCCGTTGGGCCGCTATTCATCCCAAATTATTGATTCTTGATGAACCAACGCGCGGCGTTGATGTGGGAGCCAAAAGTGAAATTTACCGGATGATGACGGATATGGCACGCAAAGGCGTGGCTATCTTGATGATTTCGAGTGAATTGCCGGAAATCGTAGGTATGAGTGACCGTGTTTATGTCATGCGCGCCGGCAGTATTGTTGGCGAGTTAGACAATGATGCGATCACGCAGGAAAACATCATGGAGCTGGCTACGGGTGCAACCCACCACATGGCTAGCGCGGAAGTAGCATGAGAGAGAACCAGGAATGAGTAATTCTATGAGCACACCCAATACCCAAACTGGGGCGAACACCTCAGGCAAAAAGTTCAACATGAATAACATGGTGCAATCACTCGGCATCCTTCCGGTTCTGATCCTGCTCTGCATAGGGTTCAGTATTCTGGCGCCGAACTTTGCTACCGAATCAAACCTGATGAATATCGTACGACAGTCATCTATCAACATGGTGCTGGCGGCAGGGATGACGTTCATCATCATCACTGGTGGTATCGATCTGTCGGTGGGTTCTATTCTGGGCTCCACCGCTGTGATCGCGATGGTCACCTCTCTTGACCCTGCATTCTCATCGTTTGCGGTGCCTGCCGCGCTGATGGCAGGTTTGCTGATGGGTGTATTGAACGGTGTAATGGTCGCGTATATCGGCCTGCCGCCATTCATTGCCACGCTCGGCTCATATACCGCACTCCGAGGTGCTGCTTATTTATTGGCCGATGGCACCACGGTGATCAACAGCAATATTAGTTTTGAATGGATTGGTAACGCCTATTTAGGTCCTATCCCTTGGTTGGTGCTGATTGGCTTCTCAGTCATCGCAGTTTGCTGGTTCATTCTTCGTAAAACCACGCTGGGTATGCATGTCTATGCTGTCGGTGGTAATGCTCACGCAGCACGCCTGACCGGTATCAAAGTCGGCATGGTTTTAACCTTCGTTTATGCCATTACTGGTTTACTCTCTGGGCTGGCCGGTGTGATGAGTGCATCACGTCTGTATAGCGCAAACGGTAATCTGGGGGTGGGATATGAACTGGACGCTATCGCAGCCGTTGTGTTGGGTGGCACCAGTTTGTCCGGTGGTACCGGCCGCATCACTGGTACCTTAATTGGCGCACTGATTATCGCGACAATGAATAACGGGATGACACTGATGGGCGTTTCTTACTTCTGGCAGCTGGTTATCAAAGGTGGCGTGATCATCTTCGCAGTAGTGCTGGATAAATATCGTTCTAGTAAACACGCAACAGCTTAAACATGATGTTTAAGCCTCTAATAATGAAAGCTTCTCAACAAAAACCGTGGAGTACAATGACTATGCGTTTGAACAAACTGATGACCGCGTTCCTTGCAGCAGCTGTAATGACAACAGCACCATTGGCACAGGCCAAAGACCTGAAATCCATCGGTGTCACCGTAGGTGACCTGGCTAACCCGTTCTTCGTGCAGATCACCAAAGGTGCTGAAATGAAAGCGCGTGAGCTGGCCGGCAAAGACGTTAAAGTCACGCTGGTATCCAGTGGCTATGACTTGGGTCAACAAGTAAACCAAATTGATAACTTCATCGCAGCGAAAGTCGACATGATCGTACTGAACGCCGCTGACTCTAAAGGTATTGCCCCTGCGGTAAAACGTGCTCGTGATGCGGGTATCGTGGTGGTCGCGGTTGACGTAGCAGCAGAAGGTGCTGACGCCACAGTAACCTCAAACAACACCCAAGCAGGTGAATTGGGTTGCCAATACATTGCTGACAAACTGCAAGGTCGTGGTGACGTGGTGATCATCAATGGTCCACCAGTATCTGCGGTTACCAACCGTGTTGATGGTTGTATGACCACACTGAACAAATACAAAGACATCAAAGTGTTATCTTCTAACCAGAACGGTAAAGGTAGCCGCGAAGGTGGCTTAGAAGTAATGACCTCTCTGTTGGCTGCACATCCAAAAATTGATGCGGTATTCGCAATCAATGATCCAAGTGGTATCGGTGCCGATTTGGCCGCGAAACAAGCACAACGTAATGAATTCTTCATTGTGGGCGTAGACGGCTCTCCAGATGCCGAAGAAGTGCTGAAACGCGGCAATACCCTGTTCGTTGCCACACCAGCGCAAGATCCACAAGTTATGGCCTCAAAAGCGGTAGAAATTGGCTATGACATTCTGCAAGGCAAAGAAGGTCCTAAAGAACCAGTGCTGATCCCAGTAAACATGATCACCAAAGAAAACGTGGCTGATTATAAAGGCTGGACAGCTAAATAAGTCACTCCATATGACACGCCGCCGCAAGGCGGCGTTTTTGCCACTGTGGTCAGCGCTCAGTTTCCACGTTAAACGCCGAGTGAACGCTGACCAGACTGGCAACCCTCTTGTTGGAGCCGATTTATGTACCTGGGTATTGATTTAGGTACTTCCAGCCTGAAAGTCATTTTGCTGGATACCGACGAACACATCATCGACAGTGTAAGTATGCCACTGACGGTACAACACCTGCAGCCCGATTTCAGCGAGCAGAATCCGCACGACTGGTGGCAGGCACTGCAACAGGCCATGCTGCAACTCAAAACCCGCCAACCCGCCGCACTGCGTCAGATAAAAGGCATTGGTTTCAGTGGCCAGATGCACGGTGCCACGTTGCTGGATGAGAAAGGCCAGATCCTACGCCCCTGCATTTTATGGAACGATGGCCGCAGCACGGCAGAGTGTCGCTGGCTGGAGCAACGTGCTGATTTCATCGGCATCACCGGTAACCGCGTTATGGCTGGTTTTACCGCGCCAAAACTGCTGTGGGTACAACGTCACGAGCCCGATATTTTTGCCCGCATCGCCCATGTACTGCTGCCCAAAGATTATCTGCGTTATCGCATGAGCGGCGATTTTGCCAGCGACATGGCCGACAGCGCCGGCACGTTATGGCTGGATACTGCCCGCCGCCAGTGGAGCGAAGAGTTGCTGGTGGCCTGTAATCTCACCGTTAATCAGATGCCGGAATTATATGAAGGTAATCAGGTGACTGGTACGTTATACGATACGTTAGCCGATGACTGGGGTTTACCACGGAATACACCGCTGATTGCCGGTGCCGGGGATAACGCCGCCAGCGCCATTGGCCTAGGTGTTGTTAAGGCGGGTGATGGCTTTGTCTCGCTCGGCACATCCGGTGTTATTTTTTCCGCCTCTGATCAGTATTACGCCAATCCGCAGCAAGCGGTACACAGTTTCTGCCATGCCCTGCCCGCACGTTGGCATCAGATGGCGGTGACCCTAAGTGCCGCCGCATCCTTAAGCTGGTTTTCCCGACTCACTGCCACGCCGGAAGCACAACTGGCGCAGGAAGCTGAACACCATGAGGCGGGCGATATGTTATTCGCTCCGTTCCTGAATGGTGAACGCACACCGTGGAATGACCCGCATCTGCGCGGTGCGTTTTTTGGCCTCGCCGATTCGCATCAACGCGGGCATTTAGCTCGCGCAGTCATGGAAGGCGTTGCCTTTTCGCTGGCCGATGGTTATCAGGCGCTGCAACAAGCCGGTTGCGCTCCGCATCAGATGATTGCCACTGGCGGTGGTGCTCGTAGCCAGTTCTGGCTGCAGATGATTGCCGATCTCACGCAATGCCGGATCATTGTGCCAACGTATGCCGATGTCGGCGCCGCCTTTGGGGCCGCCCGGCTGGCCCGCTTAGCTATCGAACCGGAAGCTTTATTACATCTGACTTCGCACGTCGTACCTGCGACAGCCATCATCCGACCACAATCACAACCCGATCTGCAGGTGCGCTATCAGCGCTACCAGCAGTTGACGCGCTGGTTGTGTCAACAGGAGGGATAAATGCGTCGTTCACAGCTCAATGAAATTTTAGCCGACAGCCAGGCACTGTTTGCCAAACACCAGATCGCGCTGCCACCGTTCGCTCATTTCACTCCCAAAGAATGGGCCAAACACGATCTTAGCCGTTTTCAGGAAGTGTTCGACCTGCAACTCGGCTGGGATGTCACTGACATGGGCAGCAATGATTTTGCCTCGACGGGTCTGACACTGTTTACCCTACGTAACGGCTCCGTCGGCGGCCACCCCTACCCGAAACCGTATGCTGAAAAAATCATGATCAGCCGCGAAGGCCAGGTCACGCCATGCCATTTCCACTGGTACAAGATGGAAGACATCATTCATCGCGGCGGCGGCAACATGATCATTGAGCTGTATAACCGCACCACCGATGAACAGTGTGACACCACCGATGTGGAAGTCGTGCTCGACGGCGAACGCCAGCGGCATAAAGCCGGCAGTCGCCTGCGCTTAACTGCCGGACAAAGCATTACGCTGACACAAGGTCTCTATCACTCGTTCTGGGCGGAACCCGGCCTTGGCCCAGTGATTTTGGGTGAAGTTTCTATGGTGAATGATGATCGGTGTGATAACCGGTTCCTGCAGCCACAATCCCGTTTCAGTGAAATTGAAGAAGACACATCGCCGTTGCACATTTTGTGTAACGAATATGCCCGTTTCCTACCGCTACAGGAGCCATCGTTATGTCGCTGATTTCTCTCGCTCAGGGTTTATCGCATGCCCGTGAGCATGGTTATGCTTTAGGTGCGTTTAATGTGCTGGATACCCATTTCCTGCGTGCACTGTTTGCCGCCGCCGAAGCACAACGCTCGCCGTTCATCATCAATATCGCCGAAGTGCATTTTAAATATGTATCGCTGGATGCCATCTGTGCGGCCATCAAAGCGGAAGCTGCGTTACACGATATTCCGGTGGTGCTGAATCTCGATCATGGCACCAGCTTTGATGCGGTAATGAAAGCCATTCGCCTCGGCTTTACCTCGGTGATGTTTGATGGTTCGGGCTTAAGCTACGAAGAGAATATTCGCCAGACGGCAGAAGTGGTGAAGATGTGCCACTCGCTTGGCATTTCGGTGGAAGCCGAACTGGGCGCAGTCGGTGGTGACGAAGGCGGCTCGCTGTATGGCTCGTGCGACAGCAGTAAATTTACCGACCCGAGCAAAGCGACCGATTTTGTCACCCGCACCGGCATCGATGCATTGGCGGTGGCGATTGGTAATGCGCACGGGAAATACCGTGGTGAACCCAAACTCGACTTCCCACGCCTGCAAGCCATTCAGGAGCAGACCGGTTTACCGCTGGTACTGCACGGTGGCTCAGGCATCAGTGATGCGGATTTCCGCAAAGCCATTTCGCTGGGTATTCACAAAATTAACTTCTACACCGGCATGTCACAAAATGCGCTGGTGGCGGTTGAGCAGGCGATGCAGCATCGCGAAACCGCCTACGATGAACTGGCACACATGCTGATGGGCATTGAAACGGCCATCCAAAGCACGGTGGAAGAACAGATGCAGATCTTTGGCAGCGCAGGTAAAGCCTGATGAGTGCCCCGCGCTGTGGCATCCTCGCCGCTGGCACGTTGCTGGTTGATCATGTGCATCTGATTGATGACTGGCCGGAACAGGGGCGGCTGGCCACCATTCTGCATACGGAAAATGCCACTGGCGGCGCTGTACCCAACGTATTGCGCACACTGGCACGGATGAAAACCGGTCTGCCGCTCGCGGCGGCCGGCTTGCTGGGTGATGATCTGGATGGGGAATTCATTCGCCAGTGCCTCAGCGACGATGATATTGATTGTCGCTGGCTGCAAACCGCCCCCCACCCGACCAGCATGACGCAAGTGATGACTAATCAACGCAACGGGCAACGCACCTTTTTCCACGCCCATGGCAGTAATGCCGCGTTCGACAGCCGCGTGCTGTCAGGGCTGCACAGCCATCACCGCATTTTGCATCTGGCTTACCTGTTATTGCTGCAACAACTGGAAGCCGCCGATACAGAATACGATGTTGTCGCGGCCCGCCTCTTCCACCAGTTACAGCAAAGGGGCTATCTGACCTCGCTGGATCTGGTTTCTATCGATGATCCAGAGCGCGCCAAACGTGTGGTATTACCGACGCTGCCATATGTCGATTACCTGATCATCAATGAATTAGAGGCCGCAACCTTAACCGGGCAACCACTGCGCATGGCTGACGGCAAACCCGACCTGATCCAAATTCCGCATGCAGCGAAAAGCCTGTTGCAACACGGTGTGCAACGTGTGGTGGTGATCCACTGTCCGGAAGGCGCTTGGGCGGAAAGCCGTCACGGTGACAGCCTGTTTACACCTTCATATTGGATTGAACCGCAGGAAATTGCCGGCACCGTCGGCGCGGGCGATGCGTTTTGTGCCGGTGTGTTATATGGCCTGCATCAGGAGTGGGATCTGCGCGATACGCTGCAACTGGGCAATGCCTGTGCGCGGTTTAACCTACGCAGCACCAACGCCATTGATGGCGCAGCGCCGCTGACCGAGTTACAGGCATTTATTGCGCAACAGGAAAATGGTGACGGAGGTGATCAGGCTTTATGAACGACGGTCACTTCGCGCGACATGACATAACCGGCACCACGGATGGTGCGGATATATTCCGGCTGTTTCGGGTTGGGTTCGATTTTCCGGCGCAGGCGCATGATCAACACATCGATGGTGCGGTCGAACACATCCAACGCGTCGCTGTGCGTCATCTCCAGCAGTTGATCGCGGGTCAGCACTTTACGCGCGTTTTTCAGCAGTACCGTCAGCAACGAATATTCGCCCTGCGTCAGTTCAATGTCGTCGCCATCGGGGGTGTGCAAGCGGCCGGTATGGGTGTTGAGCAACCAACCGTCGAAACGATAACCGGGGCCGCAAATCGGCACTACGACACGGCGTTGCGGCGTTTCACCCACTGGTGTGCGGCGCAAGACGGCTTTCACTCGCGCCACGACAATACGCGGCACAAAAGGTTTGGCGATGTAGTCATCAGCCCCCATTTCCAGGCCTACGATCATGTCTGATTCGGTGGCTAAACCAGTCAGCATAATGACGGGTAGATCCGGGAATTGCAGGCGGATTTGTTGTAACAATAACAGACCGCTCATGTCAGGCAGCATTAGATCCAGCAGTACCAGCGCAATATCAGGTTCCTGCTGTAACGTCTGCAGGGCGGATTGCGCCAGATGACAGGTTCGAACATCGAACACATGTTCGCAGAGGACATCGGTCAGCAATTCGCAGATAGCGACGTCATCGTCCACGACCAGGATCTTGTTTTTCATTATGGGGTCCGTGCTTATTTTTAGAGATAAACCAAATTGTAGTCATTTGTGACGTCAAAACCAGTGAACGAACAATGAACTGTGAGCTGACCAACTTCAGCTACATCAAACAATAAGAGGAAATAAACCGTGCGCATCGGAATTGATTTAGGTGGAACCAAAATTGAAGTTATCGCGCTGGATAACGATGGTGGTGAGTTGTTCCGGAAACGAGTGCCGACGCCTCGCCATGATTACCAGCAAACCCTTAACGCCATCACCGGTCTGGTGCTGGATGCTGAAGCCGCCACCGGCAAAAAAGGCTCGGTGGGTCTGGGCATTCCCGGCACCATCTCGCCATTTACCGGCAAAGTGAAAAATGCCAATTCCACCTGGCTGAATGGCCAACCACTGGATAAAGATCTGGAAGCCATGCTGGAACGCCCGGTGCGTATTGCCAATGACGCCAACTGTCTGGCGGTATCGGAAGCAACCGATGGTGCCGGTGCCGGCGGGAAACTGGTGTTTGCTGTCATCATCGGCACCGGTTGTGGTTCTGGCATTGCCATCAATGGCCGCGTGCATGCCGGTGGTAACGGGATTGCCGGTGAATTCGGTCATAACCCGCTGCCGTGGATCGACGAGGACGAGTGGAACTACCAAAACGTCACGCCTTGTTATTGTGGTAAAAAAGGCTGCATCGAGACCTATGTGTCGGGCACCGGTTTTGCCAACAGCTATAAATTCAACACCGGTATCGAACGCAAAGGCGCGGAAATCATGGCGCTGGTTGCTGAGGGCGATGTCGCCGCGACCAAAGCCATTGAAGATTACGAACGTCGTCTCGCTAAAGCGCTGGCGCACGCCGTCAACCTGATGGACCCGGACGTGATCGTGTTAGGCGGTGGCATGAGTAACGTGGGCCGCATTTACGACAACATTCCACGCCTGATGAAGGAATACGCCTTCGGTGGCGAGTGTGAAACCCCCGTGCGCAAAGCCCTGCACGGCGACTCCAGCGGCGTGCGTGGTGCCGCCTGGCTGTGGCAGCGCGACGATCTGTAATCGGGTTTTCTCCGTTGCTGCTAAACGAGGCGCCTGCAAGGGCGCCTTTTGGGGCTTACCCGCAAAACCCTCTTTGCTCAAGCATCCCTGTTCATCGACAGCAATGTTGTTTACCCGTTCAACGCCATATCCGATTCAGTTTCAGTTTCAGTACGATTCCGGCCTGCTATTTTGGCAGCATACAGGGCTTTATCCGCAGTAATAAGCAGTGATTCAGCTTTCAAACTAAAATGCGGAAAACAAGTCGCAACTCCCTGACTGATCGTTACATATGGCGCGGCACTATTTCCAGCATGTCGAATATCAAGCGTCTGTATCGCGGTCTGAAATTTGTCAGCGATTTGTCGTGCGCCGTTCTGATCCGAGCCGGGTAACAGGCAACAAAACTCCTCTCCGCCATAACGCCCCACAATATCAGTGTGACGATGTAATTCTCCCTTCAGCACTGTTGCAACACGACGCAAACAATCATCCCCGGCCAGATGTCCATACAAATCATTGAATTGCTTGAAATGATCGAGATCTATCATGATACAGGAAAGCGGTATACCCTCCCGTAAAGCAAAGTCCCAACAACGATTTAAGGACATATCCAGCTGCCGCCGGTTTGCTATGCCGGTTAACCCGTCACAGTACGACTGATACTCCAGTTTCTTGCGCAAACAGGATAATTCCGCATGCGTTTTAATACGGGCCCGCACAATCACAGGGCTGAACGGTTTGACAATGTAATCGACCGCCCCAGCCTGAAATCCGATGACTTCATCCTGTTCCTGCGAGCGGCTGGTGATAAAAATAATAGGAATAGGGCTGGTAAGTGGATCTTGTTTCAAGGCACGGCAAACTTCGAATCCATTCATATCCGGCATCATAATATCCAGTAAAACCAGGTCCGGCGGGGCATTCGATTGCACTATCGCTACGGCTTTTTCGCCGCTCGTTGTCGTGCGCAAATGGTAGTCATCTCGAAGCAATTCGACCAATATCCGGATATTTGCGGGTTCATCATCCACAATCAGAATGGTTTGCCTTGCTGTTCTTTCTTCCATTGAACCTGCCATCAAGCTACCTGTATATCGAGCTGCCGGGCTAACCGGTACGCTGCGGCCAATGCAGTTTCAAAATCAAAGTTATAGAGCGCATCCTGCAACTGCTGCAGCTCCTCAGCCTGGTAACTTTCCGGAAGGTGTTGCCTCAGGCTCTGCAACTCAATCTCTGCCAATGGATCGTTATAACGAATTTGTGCAATGAGCCGCTCCATCAACTGAGTTAGACTTATATTTTCTTCATTCGACAACACAACAACTTCAGCAGCGCCATCCAGTGTATTCAGTATAGCGGCTCCCACCTGTATTTCTGATAAAGCGCTATCGAATTCCATCAGCTGGTTATCAGAGGGCTGTTGCCGTAGTCTAAGCTCATCGTCAAGTTGCTGACAGATGGTAAACAACCGCTCAGCGGCCAGATTGCCAAGCACACCTTTCATCGAATGAATGACTGCTTCTGCCTGTGAGTAATCCTGCGCGGCCAGTAATGCGCGTAACTGCGCCGACATCAACTCATAACGTTGCACAAAATCTAGTATCAATTGTTTGTACAATACCTGATTCTGGTTCAGCCGACTGAGGCCAACAGGAAGATTGAAGCCCGATAATGTGTCAGGCAAGAGCGTCACATGCGGTTGCTTACCCCGACGTTCAGAAAAAGCAGGCGGGCTGTATTCTGCCGGTTTGATCCAAGTAGATAACATAGTATACAGCCGTGTCGGCTCTATCGGTTTACTCAGATAATCATTCATTCCAACCGACAGACACTCTTCCCGTACCCCTTTCATTGCATGAGCAGTCATCGCGATAATCGGTAGCTCACTAAAACGCTGATCAGCCCGGATCTGCCGTGAGGCTTCATAACCGCCCATCAGCGGCATTTGTACATCCATCAGCACCAATTCATAGTTTTTACTTCTCACCGCGGCAATGGCTTCAACGCCATTATGGGCAATATCAACCTGAAAACCGGCATCCACCAGCAGTTCCATAACCACCTGTTGATTCAGCGGATTGTCTTCAACCACCAGCACCCGCGCACCACGGATCGGTTGCAACGACTGCAATTGCGGCAACACCGGTGTGGAAGAAGGAGCATGGCTTTTGAGCTGGTGACCAAAATTTTGCATGATAGTATCGAGCAATACCGAAGCGCTGACCGGCTTGGTTAACAGCATATTAATGCCGGCATCTTCAGCCTGTTTCATCACCTCATCACGGGCGAAAGCCGATACCATGATGGTCACCGGAATTTGCTCAAGCTCCCGCATCCGGCGGATCTGTCGGACAGTCTCAATGCCATCCAGCCCCGGCATTTTCCAGTCAATCAGCATCAAGTCATACGGTGCTACCGTGGCGGCGGCTTTCAGTGCCAGCATGGCCGCTTCACCAGAATCCACCGTATCTGCTTCAAAATTAAACTGATGCAGCTGTTCTGCTAACACATCCCGCGCCATCGCATTATCATCCACCACCAGCACTTTCAGTCCGTGCAATGCGGATGCCACCGGACCAGCTTTAGCCGATAATGGCTGTTCCACACACGTAAACCGTGCCGTAAAACTGAATTTCGAACCTTGCCCGGGCTGACTCTGTACCGTGATGTTTCCCTGCATCAAGCTGACCAGAAAACGGGTGATCGAAAGCCCGAGTCCTGTGCCACCAAACTGCCGGGTAACAGAGGTATCAGCCTGATTGAACGCTTCAAATAAGGCCGGTATTTTGGCTTCGTCAATGCCGACTCCGGTATCTTCCACTTCAAAGCGCAGCATGCAGTGCTCAGCCTGTCGCTCCTGTAAAGCAACCGCGATCCGTACATGCCCCTCACGGGTAAATTTCACTGCATTGCCTGCCAGATTCATCAAGGCCTGCCCTAAACGGAATGGATCGCCGACCAGATTCTGCGGTACGTCTGGAGCTATCGAAACAACCAGTTCCAGATTTTTCTCCGATGCAGCGATCGCCATCTGTGAGGCAATATCAGCAATGACATTTTCCAGATTAAACTCCACTTGCTCCATCGATAACTTTCCAGCTTCGATTTTTGAAAAGTCGAGAATATCGTTGATGATGCGCAATAATGATTGAGCGGAATGTTCGATTTTCCCCAAATAATCCCGCTGTTTATGGGTGAGATCTGTTTTCAGGCAAAGGCCGGAGAAACCAATAATGGCATTCATCGGTGTTCGAATTTCATGACTCATATTGGCCAGGAATTCACTCTTCTGCTGTACCGCCGTTTCCGCTAACCGATGCGCATGCCGTAAAGCTTCGTTCTGATCGACGATTTGCTTCAGACTGAGACTGCGATTATGGTCAAACGTCATCGCGATAAAGAAAATAATCAGTACAAGCCCGATGACACAAATTGTATTGAAAAAATGAAGGTAATCGAGATCGTAATATTGCGGATATTCATAGCCATAAAAGCTGGCGATGCCCATCACCAGTGCCACACCACAGCAGGTCAGACACCAGAATAGAGTGCTACGGCCATAACCTAACAGCAGAATGCCTGTGATCGGGATCAGCGAAAACCAGGGGAACACCATGGAATGGATACCACCTGAAAAAAATGTGCTTCCGACTATTGCCAACCAAAAGCTGGTGCTCAGATAGAATTGGCAACACAGCGCATAGTGCTGGTACCGCCGGAAGAAAAATAACAAGGCGATATGCGCCACAAAACAGCCGGCTTCCAGCCAAACTCCAACGACAAAGCCAATGACCCAGGAAACCAGCATGTACTGTAGAGAAAAAAAGATGGTGATCAGGCTGATATACACCAGAAGGCGATACTGTGTCTGAGTGTGCTGACTTTCATAAGGCGCTGACGGAGTTAATGCATCAACCAAACGTTCTGTCTGTCCGAGTAAACGCCGGAGAGTCGGGCTCATAACCTCTTGTTCTCGTTAGCAAACCAGACAGTAAAGATAGTGCTTAAGTGCAGGCAATAACAACGGCAAAATATAATTGTCTGCACTGGATCTAAGATTGACGCAATTTACACCCCATATCCCATCAATTTCAGCAGTTTTTGCGCCTGCTCGACGGCATCCTGCCGATGCAGAATCCCCAGTTTCTGATACAGATTGCGGATATGCGTTTTGATGGTGGTCGCCGCGACATCCAACTCGACCGAGATCTGCTCGTTGCTGTAACCGGAGTAAATCAGCCCCAGCACCTGCCACTCACGCTGCGTCAGCGGGCTGGTGCGGATCAGCTCCGGCACATTCGGGTGGTTCAGCAATTTTTCGACAAAGCCTTCATCGAAATGGGCAAATTTGTGGCGATGATGCTGATTGATGTCTTTCAGCAACCGCTGCGCTTTGTGCTGCTCCATCTCCGACAAGGTATTCAGCTGCAACAGTTGACGTAACAGTTGCGCGACGATCTCACCTTCGATGACGAAATGGCTGACAAAACCGGTGCGATTCGACAGCGTCAGTGCTTCCATCAACGCCCGTTGCGCTTCACTGCGTTCGTTGCGTTGCCAATGCAGCACCGTGCAGAGCAGCAAGTTGCGATTCAGATCGCTGTAGAGGTTCAAGCGGTTCGCTTCCGCATTCAAATGCGTGAGAATTTCATCGGCTTGCGCATACTCTTCCAACAGCAGATGCGCACGGGCAATATTACGCCACTGGCCTTGCAGGAAATGGTTACAGGCGGCTTCCGGGCGTTCGGCCTGCGCCAGCCAGTTGCGCACCGACTGTTTATCCCCGGTCATTTGCCAATACAGCAGACGCGGAATATCGGCGTTGTTGATCCAGTCACTGTGGTAATCGGCGTTATGCAGCAACACCTCGCAGCGTTGCAAATGCTGGCTGGCATTGTCGATATCACCGCGTGCCAGCGACACTTTCGCCAGCATGGCAACACACTGCAGCTGCTGTTTCTGTTCATAACCAGTCAGCACCTGCAAGCCTTGCCGGGCACAGCTTTCCGCCTCATCCAGCCGGTACCACGACCACAACACCTGCGCCCGCACCCGCAGTAAAAATTCATGCAGCGGTAGCTGTTCCAAATGTTGCGCCTGCACCAGTTCCAACGCTTTATCCTGCACCTCGTAGGCCGCTTGCAGGAACCCTTGCGCGATCAAAATTTCGCTTTGCTGCAACAACGCCCACAACGCGTAATGATAGGTGCCATGCCGGCGCGCCATCTGTTCCGTGCGTTGCATCATCGGTAACGCGCTGCTCAGCTGCCCCAGATAATGGTGCACTTCACCGATCACCGAAGTGGCGACGATACGACCATAAAAATTGGTTTGTGGTAATTGGGTCAGCGCTTCACGCGCCAGATGGATCGCCTCTTCCGGGCGGTTGGCATTCAGCGCCACCTGCGCGCGCAGGGCATTAAACTCGCCTTGTAATGCGTCGTTCAACCGCACCTGATGTTCCGCCATCGCCTGTTTAGCGCGCTCCAACAAGGCGTCGACCTGCGTATAGCGGTGCTGACTTTGCGCCAGCCAGGCCTGTAACAACACCAGATTCGGGCTTTGAATGAGCTCGGTATAGGGCAGCGCCTCAAGACAACTCGACAGCAACGCCAACTCGCCGTGATGGAATAACGACCAGCCGTATTGCAGTAAAATTTCGCGTAGCAACAGCGCATCATTGGCTGCCAGCGCATGATGGATCGCTTCCGACGGAATGTTCATCGCTTGCCAGCCCGCCGCAGCACGACGGTGTAATTCCGACAACTCAGTCGCCAATTCCTGCTGACAACAGTGCTGCAGGAATGTGGCAAATAAGGGATGAAAACGGAACCAGATGGTGTCGCCATCCATATCCATGCGTTGTAAAAACAGACCGCGACGCTCGAGGTCGCTCAGTTGTGCCAGCCCATCTTGGCGACCCGTCAAACGCGTCACCAGTGTGTCATTCATCGAACGCAACACCGAACAGCGCAATAAGAAATCACGGGTGGGTGCATCAATACGATCCATCACTTCTTCGGCTAAATATTCCCATAAATAGGTGGTGTTCAGGCCGGATAAACGACGCGCCGATTGGTGTACCGATGAGCGTGATTCCGGGGCTGACAGCGCAATTAATTGCAGTGCCGTTGCCCAGCCTTCCACCTCATCACACAGCGTGGCGCTCTCCTGCTCATCCATCGGCGTCGGCAGCCGATTGAGGAAAAATTGCTGTGCTTCCTGATGGTTAAAAGCCAACAGCTGATCATCCAGCTCCAGCAGTTGCTCACGCACGCGCAGATTGGCGATGCCTAATGGCGGCAGCGTGCGGGAAATCACCACCAGCGTCAGATTATCGGGCTGGTTGCGCAGGAAAAAGCGCATCGCTTCATGAATTTCTTCGTTATCGATCAGGTGATAATCATCGATGATGAGATAGGTCGGCTCGGTCCAGTTGGCCAGTTCGGCAAACACCTGCCCCAGCAGTGACGACAAGCGCGCGTATTGATGTTTCTGACTCAGCGCTTCACTTTTGACGCAATGACCCTGGGTGGCATGTTGTAATGCGGCCACCAGATAGCGGGCAAAACGTTCCGGTTGATTGTCACTGTCATCCAGCGAAAACCAGCCTGCATGCGGCAACGTGGTGGCCCACTGTGCGATCAGCGTGGTTTTGCCATAACCCGCCGGGCCATGCAGTAGCACCAAACGATAATCCAGCGCCGTTTGCAAGCGTTGCAATAAACGGTCACGGGTAATGGCATTTTGCAGTCGTACCGGACGACTCAGTTTCGAAGGGATCAGCATAAGGTTGTTTCCAGTCACCCGCCGTTTCGCAAACCACGGCGGGTCAATATGTTCAGCAGTGGCACACGGTGCCTGTCAGCTCGTTTTTTTTCAATGGAATCACTCACAAAACGATACTAACCGCTCAGGAAAAAACTTTCCTACGCCCTACTCATCCTCCCCATAAAGCATATACACGGGATGAGGTCACTGCTGATTTTTCTGGTCAGGATAGTCATCAATGCCCTTTCTGTTTTCCTGATGACGAAGGATAAAGCAATGATCAGTAAAAAAAGCACTAACAATCCGGCGCCTTTTACTGCCGCCGATTTTGAAGCGGCGTTAACGCGCCAATGGCAACACTTCGGTTTGCAGAAAGCGGCCGATATGACGACTTATCAATGGTGGCTGGCCGTATGCGGCGCCATCAATGAACAGCTGCTGGCGCAACGTGCTGCCAATATGCTAACTGCCGCAACCGGCACTGGCCGCCACGTGAACTACCTGTCACTGGAGTTTCTGGTCGGTCGCCTGACCATGAACAACCTGATCAGTCTGGACTGGTTTCCGGTCGTGGAAGCCACGCTGCAGCAATATGGTCACTCGCTGACCGATCTGCTGGAACAGGAGGTCGACCCCGGTTTAGGTAACGGTGGTCTGGGCCGACTGGCCGCCTGTTTTCTGGATGCCATGGCAGCTCTGTCACAACCAGCGACCGGTTACGGCTTAAGTTATCAGTATGGTTTGTTCCGCCAGTCGTTCCTGAACGGTGAACAACAGGAAGCGCCGGATGACTGGCACAGCGAACATTACCCGTGGATGACCCGACGTCTCGATTTCTCCGTACCGGTTGGTTTTGGCGGTGAAGTGGCGCTGGATGCTGAAGGCCGCCAATATTGGCAACCGGCACTGACCGTGCAAGGCGAAGCCCATGATTTGCCCATCATCGGTTATCACAATCAGGTGGTGCAAACACTGCGTCTGTGGCACGCCAGCCACCCAACCCCGCTCGATCTGCAAAAATTCAACGACGGGCATTACTTGCACGCGGTGGAGGCCGGTGTCACTGCCAGCAAACTGAGTAAAGTGCTCTACCCGAGTGACAACCATCAGGCCGGCAAAGAGCTGCGCCTGATGCAGCAATATTTCCATTGTGCCTGCTCGATTGCCGATATTCTGCGTCGTCATCTGGCCGCCGGGCGTTCACTGCTGTCGCTGCCCGAGCATGAAGTGATCCAGCTGAATGACACCCATCCGACCATTGCCATTCCTGAGTTGATGCGTGTGTTGCTGGATGAGCATCAGATGTGCTGGGACGATGCCTGGTCGATCTGCACCCGTCTGTTTGCTTACACCAACCACACCTTGTTGCCGGAAGCGTTGGAATGCTGGCCACAAGATCTGGTCGCGACCTTGTTACCACGCCATTTCTATATCATCGATGAAATCGATCGCCGTTTTATGGCGCTGGCCCAGCAGCAATGGCCGGATAATGAGCTCGTCTGGCCGAAAATCGCGGTGATTTACGACGGCCAGATCCGCATGGCGAATCTGTGCGTGGTCACCTGTTTTGCCGTCAATGGCGTGGCGCAATTGCACTCAGACCTCGTGAAAAGCGACTTGTTCCCGGAATACAACACGCTGTGGCCGCAGAAATTCCACAACGTCACCAACGGTATTACGCCACGCCGCTGGCTGAAACAGTGCAACCCGGCACTGGCTAGTCTGCTGGATGAAACTTTAAAAGTGGATTGGGCCCGCGATCTCGACACGCTGCGCGATCTGGAGCCGTTTGCCAGCAAAGCGAATTTCCGTCACCGTTACCGCGACATTAAATTCGCCAATAAACAACGTCTGGCCGACTATGTGTGGCAAACCCAAGGTATCAAGCTCGACCCGAATGCCATCTTCGATGTGCAGATCAAACGTCTGCACGAATACAAACGCCAGCATCTGAACCTGCTGCAAATTATCGCCCGTTACCAGCAGTTACGTGCCCAGCCAAATCTCGATGTGCCGGCTCGTGTGTATCTGTTTGCGGCGAAAGCGGCCCCTGGTTATCACCTGGCGAAAAACATCATTCTGGCCATCAATAAAGTTGCGGAACGCATCAATAACGATCCGTTTGTGAACGACAAACTGAAAGTGGTGTTCCTGCCCGATTACCGCGTCAGTCTGGCGGAATTATTGATCCCGGCCGCCGACGTGTCGGAACAAATTTCTACCGCGGGTAAAGAAGCCTCCGGCACCGGCAACATGAAACTGGCGATGAATGGTGCGATCACCGTGGGTACGCTGGATGGTGCGAACGTCGAGATCTCGGAACAGGTGGGTACCGATAATCTGTTTATTTTCGGCCACACCGTCGAGCAGGTCAAAGCGTTGCTCGCGGCAGGCTATAACCCGCATGATTACTATCGACAAGATCCGCGCCTGAAAGCAGCCTTGGATGAGCTGATGAGCGGCTATTACACCCCGGATGAACCACAAGCACTGCAACCGTTGTGGCACAGCCTGCTGGAAGGCGGTGATCCGTATCTGGTGCTGGCCGATTTCGATGCCTACTGGTATGCCCAGCAACAGGTTGATGCGCTGTATCAACAACCAGAAGAGTGGCTGCGTCGTTGTATTCTGAATACTGCCCGTACCGGCATGTTCAGCGCCGACCGCTCTATCCGTGATTATCAACAACAGATCTGGCAGCCACAGGCGTAAGGGCAGTTATGGATATTTCGACTATTGAAACGGCCGCGAGTGCGGCCGGTATTGCCAGCAGTTACATCAGTGCTTCCGGTCAGCCAGTGCAGATCGCAGCCAGCGCCCGACAAAAAATTCTGGATGCCCTGCAAACCAGCCCCGCTACCCGCGAGTCGTTTTTACCGCCGGTGTGTGTCTTCCGGCAAGGCGAATTACCGCGCATTTTATTACAAAAGGCGGTGCCTGATACCTGCCACTGGCGATTACAACCCGAACAAGGTAAACCGCTGCGCGGCACGCTTAGCCACGGTTTTCTGACCTTACCGGAAGAGTTACCGCTCGGTTATCACACGCTCTGCCTGTTGCAAGGCCGCAAAGTGATTGCCGAAAGTCGGGTCATCATCGCACCTCGCCGTTGTTATGAACCGGACTCGATCCGGCAGGGTAAAAAAATCTGGGGCGCGTGTGTGCAGTTATACACCCTGCGTTCCGATGAAAACTGGGGTATCGGTGATTTTGCCGATCTGAAACAGATGTTGACCGAACTGGCCACTTACGGTGCCGACTTTATCGGTCTGAACCCGCTGCATGCGTTGTATCCGGCCAGCCCCGATAGTGCCAGCCCGTACAGCCCGTCGTCGCGCCGCTGGCTGAACATTATCTATATTGCTGTGCACAAATTGCCGGATTTTCAGCTCAGCTCTGCCGCGCAATTGTGGTGGCAAACACCGCAGATCCAGCAACAGTTACAGGCACTGCGTGATAACGATCAGGTCGATTATCCGCAAGTGACCGCACTGAAACTGACTGGGCTAAAGCTGGCCTATCACTATTTTTCCACGCTGCCGGACGACACCCCACGTGTCACCGAGTTTGAACAGTTCCGCAAACAACAAGGCGAAAGCCTGCAACAACAAGCCACCTATGATGCATTGCATGTGCACCTGAAACAGCAAGATGCCAATGCCTGGGGCTGGCCGGCATGGCCGGCGGAATATCAGCAATGGCAAAGCCCGGCGCTGGAACAGTTCCGTAAAGAACAGGCGGAGGAAATTCGTTTTTACGCCTGGCTGCAATGGCTGGCGCAAGGGCAACTGCAGGAGTGCCAGCAGACCGCGCGTGAACACGGCATGTTAATTGGCTTATACCGCGATCTGGCGGTGGGCGTGACCGAAGGCGGCACCGAGACCTGGTGCGACCGCGAATTGTATTGCCTGAAAGCTGCCGTTGGCGCACCACCAGATATTTTAGGCCCGTTGGGGCAAAACTGGGGGCTGCCACCGATGAGCCCGCAAGTGATGATCGCACGCGGTTATCAGCCGTTTATCGATCTGATCCGCGCCAACATGACACATTGCGGCGCACTGCGGATCGACCATGTCATGGGGCTGTTGCGTTTGTGGTGGGTACCGCAAGGTGACACCGCGGTGGATGGCGCGTTCGTCAGTTATCCGGTCGATGATCTGCTGGCGATTTTATCGCTGGAAAGTCAGCGTCAGCAATGCATGGTGATCGGGGAAGATTTGGGCACCGTGCCGGATGAAATCGTCGCCAAGCTGCGCGATAACGGCGTCTATTCCTACAAAGTATTTTATTTTGAACGTGCGCCAGACAGCGGTTTTTATTCACCGCGCGACTATCCGGCACAGGCGATGACCACCCTCTCCACGCACGATATGCCAACCCTGTATGGTTATTGGCAAGCCGATGATTTAACGCTGGGGCAACAGCTCGGGTTATACCCGGATGCCGAGGTACTGGCGGGCTTATATGCCGATCGCGAACATGCCAAACAGCGCATGCTCGATAGTCTGCACAGCTTACACAGTCTGCCGGAAGAGTATGGCCGGCAGGCACACGGCATGGTGATGAACCCCATCTTAAACCGGGGCATTCACTACCATGTCGCCATGACTAACAGTGCGTTACTGGGCCTGCAGCCGGAGGACTGGCTGAACATGCAGGCGCCGGTCAATGTGCCCGGCACTACGCATGAGATTTACCCCAACTGGCGCCGCAAGTTGAGCTGCTCGCTGCACGCGATGTTCCACAACCCCGAAGTAACCTCGCTGCTGACCGAGATTGATCGGCGCCGCCGACAGTTATCCTACTGATCGGATTTTTTGGGACTGCCTGCAGTCCCTTTTTTATCCCGCAGAGCTCGCCAACTCAAGCGCTGCACCGCGCACTAATTGCAGCGATTGCCCGATTGCCGGGATCGCCAGACGAGTGGCCGGCAAATGGGCTTTATGCCATAAATCACGCAGCCGTAACGGTGGTTCTTGCAGTGGTTCATCGGTGAGTTTGAACGTGCCCCAGTGCATGGCGACAAACAGCTCGGCACCTAAGGCCTTAAAGGCTTTCATGGCATCGTCAGGGTCCATGTGTTGATGGCGCATAAACCAGCGCGGCGCATAAGCACCGATCGGTAACATCGCCACATCAATCGGGCCACAACGCCGGCCAATCTCACTAAAGCCCTCAAACCAGGCGGTATCACCGGCGTGATAGGCGCGAAATCCGTCATGTTCAATAACAAAACCACCCCACCAGCTGGTGTTCATATCCATCAGACCGCGACGGCTCCAGTGTTCGGCGGGCACAAACGTCACTTTGACGCCGAACACGTCAGTTTGTTCCCACCATTCCATTTCCTGCACATGAGGGAAACCATTGCGCAGAAACCACAGTTTCATGCCGTGTGGCACCAGATATAACGGCGCCGAACCCAATCGTTTCAGGGTCGGTACATCCATATGGTCACGATGATTATGCGTGATCATCACCACATCAATTTGCTTCGGTAACGCCGACCAGCTTAAGCCCGGGGCGACATTGCGCGGCACTACGCCACCCAGTGACGCCGACATCACCGGATCGATCAGCATGTTGCAGCCAGCCAGCTGCAGCAGAAATGAGGAGTGGCCAATCCAGGTCAGCAGATCTTGCCCTGAATGCAAAATAGCGCCGTCGTTATGCACCACCGGTACCGGCACACCGGTGCGCGGCGAACGCGGTTGCCGTTCCGCATGCCAGCCGGTTTGGCGACGCAGGATATGGCGGATGGGAAAGGCGCGTTGACGACCGTCATGATTGGTATAGCGCATAGTCATGTGATTCCTACAGCAAACCGAACAGAGCCAAGCCCCGTACTTAAGGAAAGCGTAGCATAAAAAAATGCCAGTCTGGCGACTGGCATCCGGGAATAAACTCCGTCAAAACAAGGGACGATAAAAAAACCGAATGAAAAACTACCCTTTAACACCACCAGCGGTTAAACCGCCCACCAGCCAACGTTGCGCCAGCAGGAACACTACTGTGATTGGAATCGCTGACAGCACGGCGGCCGCGGCGAAATCTCCCCACAGGTAGTTTTGTGGATACAGATATTGCTGCATACCAACCGCCAGCGTGTAGCTGCCGACATCACGCAACAACAATGACGCGATCGGTACTTCTGTCACCGCACCGATGAACGACAAAATAAACACCACCGCCAAAATGGGCACCGACAGCGGCAATAACACCAGACGGAAGGCCTGCCACGGCGTCGCACCATCCAACGCCGCCGCTTCTTCCAGCGAGCCGTCGATGGTTTCGAAATAACCTTTAATGGTCCAGACATGCAACGCAATGCCGCCCAGATAAGCAAACACCAGTCCGCCATGCGTGTTCAGCCCCAGAAACGGAATGTATTGTCCGATGCGGTCAAACAATGCATACAACGCCACCAGTGACAGCACCGCCGGGAACATCTGGAAAATCAGCATCCCTTTCAGCAATGAACTCTTGCCACGGAATTTCATGCGGGCAAACGCATATGCACAGGTGGTCGATAACGCCACAATACCGGTCGCCGTAATGGTGGCGACTTTCACCGAGTTCCACAGCCACAACAGCACTGGGAACGGTGGTGGCGTTACCGTACCGTCCGGATTGGTGATACTGAAACCCAGCGCCAGCTTCCAATGTTCCAATGACGGATGTGACGGGATCAGCTCACCGGTAGCGAAGTTCCCGCTGCGCAGCGAAATCGCCACCACCATCAGTAACGGGAACATGATCAGCGCAATAAACACCCACAGACTAAGATGAGCGGCCCACAGGCGATAACGCAATGCTTTAGTTTGTACGATAGCCATAACAGCCGCTCCTTATTGTTCCAGACTCAGTTTGCTGGCTTTCAGGTTCAGGATTGCTAATCCACCCACCAGCAGGAAAATCAACGTGGCAATCGCCGCCGCCAGACCGAAGTCTTGTCCACCGCCACCTTCGAAGGCAATACGGTAGGTATAACTGACCAGCAGATCGGTATTACCGGCTGGTGTACTGGTACCGAGCATGTTAGGGCCACCGTTCGTCAGCAACTGGATCAACACGAAGTTATTGAAGTTGAAGGCAAAACAAGCAATCAGCAACGGGGTCAGCGGTTTGATCAACAGCGGTAAGGTGATGCGGAAGAAGTTCTGCATGGGGGTCGCGCCATCCAATGCCGACGCTTCGTACAAATCATCCGGGATCGCCTTCAACAGCCCCATACACAGGATCATCATGTACGGATAACCCAGCCAGACGTTGACGATCAAGATCATCGCTTTCGCCAGCAGCGGGTCGGTAAACCAGGTTGGTTTGATACCGAGCAGCTGTTCCAGCACCAGATTGATTTCACCAAAACTTTGGTTGAACAACCCTTTAAAGATCAGGATCGAGATAAACCCCGGCACCGCATACGGTAAAATCAACAGCAACCGGTAGGTAGCCTTACCGCGCAATGGCTGCCATTGCACCAGACAGGCCAGCACCATGCCGATCGCCAGCGTGAATAACACCGTCAGGCCGGAGAACAGCACCGTCCAGATGAAGATCTTGATAAACGGCTGCTGAATACCCTTGTCTTGCAGCACACGCAGGAAGTTATCCCAGCCAATGTTCACGGTGTAACCGGGGCTCATCGCCGAATCAGGCACCCACGCGCCTTTGGCATCGACTGCCTGATAGAAACCGGTCTGATCGTTGGGCTGATACAGCTGTCCGGTCTGGTTATTCAGCAGACCCCGACCGTCATTTTGCAGTGCATATAACGGCCGTGTTGCCGAGAACTGACGTAGTGAACTCATCACCAGTTCGCTGCCATCCGGCAGAACTGCGGTCAGCTGGCCCAGCGCCTGACGGTTTTTGGTGATCACCCGCAACGGGGCTTTTTCAGCCTCGGCCAGCGACGCCTGCGTTTCCATTTTCAGCCGCTGCGGCTGATTATCCAGCATAAACGGCGCGGACAACAGGATCTGGTTACTCTCCGGATCTTGCAGTTGTAACTGCCAATGGCCATCACTGCCCAGCAGGGTAAAATTCAGCGTATCACCACTTTGAAACGAACGTTGCAGCAGTACGGATTGCGCGCGCTCAAAGCTCAGCTGATGCACGGCACTGTAATTGGTAAACGCAATGCCGGTGGTACAAAACAACGGAAACAACACAAACAGCCCCATGCCCACCAGCCCCGGGTAGACATAGCGCCACGAATAGGCTTTTTTGCTGGCAAACAGATATAACCCTGTACCAACCAGCAACAGCGTCAGCATGGCAAACAGATATTCGCGCTGTGCGTACATCTGCACAATTAAGTAACCGTTCAGCACGGCCACCAAGCCAAGTAACGAACGGGAAAAGATCGCGCTGCGCCACCACTTCTGATTCTGTGGCAGGCGCGGCGGAGTGGTATGGGCAACCGATAACTGCATGAGGCACTCCGTCTGATTACAACTGAGGGCGGCAACCCGCCCTCTTATTCTGACTACGACGAGCGGGGTATTACTTCGTCATTTGTTTGGCAACTTCGTCCAGTGCGGCTTTCACCGGCTGGCGACCAGTGGTCGCATTGATAATGGCGTTTTTCTCTGCATACCAGAACGCCGTCATCTGCGGAATGTTTGGCATGATTTCGCCTTCACGCGCATTCGCCATGGTCGCAGCGATACGCGGATCTGCTTCCAGTTTCTTCTGATATGACATCAGCGAAACGGCGCCCAATGGTTTGTCTTTGTTGACTGATTCCAGACCTTCATCGGTCAGCAGGTAATTTTCCAGAAACTCCGCTGCCAGATCTTTATTCGGGCTGGCCGCGTTAATACCAGCGGTCAACACACCGACAAAGGCTTTCGACATTTTGCCTTTAAAGGTTGGCAACTGCGCGACACCATAGTTGATACCACTCTTATCAGAGTTGCTCCACGCCCACGGGCCATTGATGGTCATCGCGGTTTCGCCTTTATTGAAGGCGGCATCGGCAATCGAGTAATCCACGTCGGCCGAGATATGTTTGTTTTTGATTAAATCGACAATGAATTGCAGGCTGGCTTGCGCACCGGCATTGTTCACACCGACATTTTTCGCATCATAGCCTTCTGGGGTGGCTTTGAAGGCATAACCACCGGCTGCAGCCAGCAATGGCCAAGAGAAGTACGGCTCTTGCAGGTTCCACATGATGGCGCTCTTACCTTTGGCACGTAACTCTTTATCTAACGCCGGAATTTCTTCCCAGCTCTTCGGCGGCGTCTTGATCAAGTCTTTGTTATAAATCAGCGATAATGCTTCAACGGCGACCGGATAACCGATCAGCTTGCCGTTAAAACGTACCGCATCCCAGGTGAACGGGAACATTTTGTCTTTCAATGCTTTGGATGGATGCACTTCGGTCAGCAAACCGGATTGCGCGTAACCACCGAAACGGTCGTGAGCCCAGAACACGATATCCGGGCCATCGCCAGATGCGGCCACTTGCGGATATTTCTCTTCCATCTTGTCCGGATGTTCCACCAGCACCTGTACGCCGGTGTCTTTTTCAAATTTTTTGCCGACTTCCGCCAGACCGTTATAACCTTTATCACCATTGATCCAGATAACCAGTTTCCCTTCCTGCAATTTGGCCATCGCCGGAGCAGAAATTACGAGAGCTGCTAATGCGGTCAGCGCCAGATTTTTTATCTTTTTCATTGTCACATCCTTCTTGAATGGCATAACGAAGCTGTTATCCCCTTCCCACTTGAAGTTGCAGCGGTGTTGGCTGCGTTCATTCGCCCCAATCACATAGTTTATCTATGCTCATGGGGTCTCATTCACTTGCCGCCTACCTGCAACTCCAAGTTGTGTGGGTATCGATAGTCCGGAGAAAAGGGGGATAACTGAGACAACACAGAAACTGCATCGACCTTCTTTTCCGGCAACGGTACACAGTCTGCAGTGGCGTAGCGACGCTGGCATCCTCCTCCCTTCTACGCCCCTCCCCCTGATTTGTGTGAGCCAGCCTGCACAACCATAGGTTTTGTGCGCTGGCGCAACAAAATCATCGGTTCAGTTTGCGGTAAACCTCACACATTTTCTGCTGATTCAAGGTTTAACCCGCCACTCCACCAATCAGCGGGCTAACCTCCTCCACCCGCCTCATCCCCCTCGAAAAACTTTTCCCCGGATGATTTACGCCTCACCAACCCCGCGCACTATGAGCACCAGTCAGTAATCCGGTAGCAACAGACAATCCGGGACATTCGGTGGTAAGGAGTAATTCATGGCGGGCGTGACACTACATAACGTAAGCAAAACCTACGGGGATGTGGCGATTTCGAAAGACATCAATCTGGAGATCCATAACGGCGAATTTGTGGTCTTTGTCGGTCCGTCCGGCTGCGGTAAATCGACGCTGCTGCGCATGATTGCAGGCTTAGAAGACATTACCGCCGGTGATTTGATGATCGGCGAGAAACGCATGAACGATGTACCACCGGCGGAACGTGGTGTCGGCATGGTGTTTCAATCATATGCGCTCTATCCGCACCTCTCGGTGGCCGACAATATGTCATTTGGCCTAAAACTGGCTGGTGCGGATAAACCGCAGATCCAGCAACGCGTCAATCACGCCTCGGAAGTGCTGCAGCTGGCGCATCTGCTCGATCGCAAACCAAAAGCCTTATCCGGCGGTCAGCGTCAGCGCGTCGCCATTGGCCGCACGCTGGTGGCTGAACCGCAAGTGTTCCTGCTCGATGAACCACTGTCAAACCTGGATGCCGGCCTGCGCGTGCAGATGCGCATCGAAATTGCCCGCCTGCATAAACGGCTGCGCAGCACCATGATTTACGTCACCCACGATCAGGTAGAAGCGATGACACTGGCCGACAAGATCGTGGTGCTGGAAGGCGGCCGCATTGCACAGGTCGGTAAACCGCTCGAGCTGTATCACTACCCGGCCAACCGGTTTGTCGCCGGTTTTATCGGCTCGCCAAAAATGAACTTCCTGCCAGTACGGGTGCATGCCACCGAGGCCGAACGCGTGCAGGTAGAACTGCCGGATGAACAGCTGTTATGGCTGCAGGTAGACGGTCGAGATCTACAGGTCGGCAGCATGCTGTCACTTGGTATTCGTCCGGAACATCTGCTGCCCGGTGACGAAGCCGAATACCGCCTGCGCGGTGAAATCAGCGTGGTCGAACAGCTGGGCAATGAAACACAGATCCACGTGCAAATGCCCACTATTCAGCAAAATCTGGTCTATCGCCACAACGATGTCGCACTGGTCGAGGAAGGTTCCATGATTGAAATTGGCCTGCCCGTCCATCGCTGTCATCTGTTCCGGGAGGATGGCACCGCCTGCCGTCGTCTGCATAAAGAATTGGGCGTCTAGCCCTTACCTGACCCGGAACCCTCACGATCCCCCGGGTCAATCTCAACGCCAAGTGCAAGGAGAAAAACAACAATGATGCATCATCTGCAAAAACTACCGCTGGCGCTGGCCATCGGCGCAGTATTGAGCTCAGCGTCAGCGATGGCTGTCGATTTCCACGGTTATGCCCGTTCCGGTATCGGTTGGACCAACGACGGTGGTGAACAGCAGTGCCACAAACTGGCAGGCGCTGGCAGCAAATACCGTCTGGGCAATGAATGTGAAACCTATGCCGAGCTGAAACTGGGTCAGGATCTGTATAAAGAAAATGATCAGGTTTTCGCGCTGGATACCAACGTGGCTTACTCCGTTTCTCAACAAAATGACTGGGAATCCACCACCCCAGCATTCCGTGAAATGAATGTGCAGGGTAAAAACCTGATCGCAGCACTGCCAGGTGCCAATCTGTGGGCTGGTAAACGCTTCTATCAGCGCCATGACGTGCACATGATCGACTTCTATTACTGGGATATCTCAGGCCCGGGAGCTGGTCTGGAAAACGTCGATCTGGGCTTTGGCAAACTGTCGGCTGCCGTGACCCGGGATACGGAAGGTGGTGGTTCCGAAGCGTTCATAGACGGCGAAACCAAGACCAAAGATACCAACAACGATATCTTTGACTTACGTTTAGCCAGTCTGGCTACCAACCCCAACGGCACACTGGAGCTGGGTGTGGATTACGGTCGGGCGAACACGGCGGATGGTTACGAGCTTGCAGACGACGCCTCTGAGAATGGGGTTTTGTTGACCGCTGAACATACCCAGAGTGTCATGAATGGTTTCAATAAGTTCGTCGTGCAATATGGTACTGATGCGATGACCTCGTGGAATAACGGCCACGCCCAAGGTTCATCTGTTAATAATAACGGCAGCATGGTGCGTATTATCGATCACGGCGCTATCAGCCTGAATGACCAATGGGAAATGATGTACGTTGGCTTGTATCAGAAAACCGATCTGGATAACGACAATGGCAGCACCTGGTACAGTGCGGGGATCCGTCCAATGTATAAATGGACGCCAATCATGAGCACCCTGCTGGAAGCCGGTTATGACCATGTCAAAGATCAGGCTTCTGATGAAACCAACCATCAATACAAGGTGACACTGGCACAACAATGGCAGGCTGGTAACAACCAGTGGGCCCGTCCGGCGATCCGTCTGTATACCACCTATGCCAAATGGAATGAGAAATTCAATGCGGGCAGCGCAGCTGACGACAACCAGCTAACCTTCGGCGCGCAATTCGAAGCCTGGTGGTAAAACCGCTGTTCACCCCCATCATACCGGCTCTGCGGAGCCGGTTGTTATCCGTTCCTTTATCGCTGTTTGTAAGGATCTCTTATGAAAAACACTGCGCTCGCCCTCTGCCTTTCTCTAACGTTGACCAGCTTCGCCGCCTTCGCAACCGACTCATCTTCTGCAGCGCCCTCACTCACCACGGCGCAGTTGCAAACCATACACTGGCAACCGACCACGATCGGGCAAACGCAGGAATTTGATCTGAACAGCGCCGGACAAACCGCAACCTTTACCGATGCCAGTGGCAAAGTGCTGGCACTCCGATTACCCGCCGATCATGGTGCGCTGACCATCCGGGTACGCAGTCTGATCGAGGGCAAGCAGGTGTTCGCACCCAATGTGCTGGTCCTGGATCAACAACAACGCCCAGCCGCGTTTTACCCCAGCAGCCAGTTCAGTTATCAACCCGCGTCACTGTTAACCGGCGATCGTCTGGAAAGTACATTGAAACTCTCTCCGGCACCGGGGCAAAAAAGTATCTATCTGCTGGTCTACACGACACCGCGTGATTTACAGCAACAGACCGTCTTGCAAGGTGCCTTGAAAGCCTATGCCAAAGCCACCGGCAATCAGCCGCCGGATATTCCCGACCCAGTGGCACACCACGCCAACAGTGGTCAGCTTAGTCTGAAAATCAGTGCCGAACGCACCAACGACACGATTGGTATCGGCAATAATGATACCACTGCCATTGCAACGCCGCTCGCTGCCGCCAACACACACGCTGTAACAGAGAAAGCGGCAACCACCGTGGCCTTGTTACCAGCCACCGAAAATTACTTTAATCAGCAAATCCGCCTAGCACTCAAAGCCGATGATCTATCGCAAGCCTTAACCCTGCTGCAAGAAGCCGAACGACTGGGTTCAAATTCAGCCCGCATTACCTTCATGGACAATGTGCAGCCACGCCATTAAACCATTCTACCCGCAAAAAATGGCCTGCCGATCAACGCAGGCCCAGCTACCGAAAAGCCCGCTGCTTCGCAAAAATACACCTTCGGGATTTCCTCATCCACCAACTCAGGGCATTATTCTCGCCTAACGGTGTCATAAGCTCATTCCACCAGCAAAAACAAGCAGTAAGGAGCCAGGTATGGCGGGAGTTACCCTGCGTAACGTCAGTAAAACTTTCGATAATGTCACCATTTCCAAAGATATCAATCTGGATATTAACGACGGTGAATTTGTGGTGTTTGTTGGCCCGTCCGGCTGCGGAAAATCCACCTTACTGCGCATGATCGCCGGTCTGGAAGATATTACAGCCGGTGATTTACTGATTGGTGAACGACGCATGAATGACGTTCCGCCTGCCGAGCGCGGAGTCGGCATGGTGTTCCAATCGTATGCGCTCTATCCGCACCTAAGCGTGGCCGATAATATGTCGTTTGGGCTAAAACTGGCGGGTACCCACAAAACCGAAATCCAGCAGCGTGTGCAACAAGCCGCTGATATTTTGCAGCTGGGCGCCTTACTCGAACGCCAGCCGAAAGCACTGTCCGGCGGCCAACGGCAGCGCGTCGCCATCGGTCGAACTCTGGTGGCCGAACCGCATGTGTTCCTGCTCGACGAACCGCTGTCCAATCTGGATGCCGCATTGCGGGTGCAAATGCGCATCGAGCTGGCCCGTCTGCACAAACGGCTGGGTTGCACCATGATTTACGTGACCCACGATCAGATCGAAGCCATGACGCTGGCCAATAAAATTGTGGTGCTAGACGGTGGCGCCATCTCTCAGGTCGGTAAACCACTCGAGCTCTACCATTACCCGGCCAATCAGTTTGTGGCCGGTTTTCTCGGTTCCCCGAAAATGAATTTCCTGCCCGTCACCGTGCTGGCCGCAGAAGCACAACAAGTACAAGTTGAAGTGATGGGGCAAACCCGCCTCTGGCTGGCGGTCGAAGGCACCAATGTCACAGTTGGCGAACCGATGACGCTGGGCATTCGCCCCGAACACCTGCTGGATGCCGATAGCAGTCAGCATCAGTTATACGGTGAAATTCTGGTGGTCGAGCAACTTGGCAACGAAACCCAAATTCATCTGAAACTGCCCGGTTATGCCGAGCCACTGGTTTACCGGCACCATGATGTCGCCGTCGTCATGGAAGGTGTACCGCTGGCGATCGGGATCCCGGCTGAGCGTTGTCACCTGTTTCACGCCGATGGACGCGCTTGTCGCCGCCTGCATCCGGAACCCGGTGTGTAATGCAGAACAAACTGCAGTCTGCGTTAAATATGGTAAACTGGGGCCATATTCTCAGTAAGCACTGAGCATCTTTAGATAACCTCTGCGAGGCGATAGCACATGATCATCGTAACTGGTGGCGCCGGTTTTATCGGCAGTAATCTGGTAAAAGCATTAAACCAGGCGGGTCGTAAAGACATCGTCGTGGTTGACGATCTGACTGACGGCACCAAATTCGTCAATCTGGTTGATCTCGATATCGCGGATTACATTGATAAAGACGAGTTTATTGCCCGCATCGTTTCTGGCGATCATTTCGAAGAGTGGGGCGGTATTAGCGCCATTCTGCACCAAGGTGCCTGCTCGGCCACTACCGAGTGGAACGGCAAATTCGTGATGGACGTCAACTACGAATATTCCAAAGATCTGCTGCACTACTGTCTGGAATATGGGGTGCAGTTTATTTACGCCTCATCAGCCGCCACTTACGGTGGCCGCAACGACAACTTCATCGAAGAACGTCGTTTCGAACAGCCGTTGAACGTCTACGGTTACTCCAAATTCCTGTTCGATGAATATGTGCGTCGTATTCTGCCGGAAACCGATCTACAGATCGTTGGTCTGAAATACTTCAACGTGTATGGCCCGCGTGAACAGCATAAAGGCAGCATGGCCAGCGTGGCATTCCACCTGAACAACCAGGTGCTGAAAGGTGAAAATGTCAAACTGTTCGAAGGTTGTGACGGTTTCCCGAATGGCGGCCAAACGCGTGACTTCATCTATGTGGAAGATGTCGCCAAAGTGGTGCTGTGGTTTATGAACCACCCCGACAAATCCGGCATCTTCAACTGCGGTACCGGCAAAGCCGAACCATTCCAGAACGTCGCTGAAGCGGTATTGAAACACCACGGTAAAGGTGAAATCGAATACATCCCATTCCCAGACCACCTGAAAGGCCGTTACCAGAGCTTCACTCAAGCCGATCTCACCAAACTGCGCGCGACCGGCTGTGACGTGAAATTCCGCACCGTTGCAGAAGGTGTCGCTGAATACATGGCTTGGTTAAACAAATAACCCTGTTGTTGGGGGTCTCAGGCCCCGCAGTTGCGAGATTGATTGCATGAACATCCTGATGGCCCTCTCCCAGTTAGAAGTAACTGGTGCGGAAGTATATGCCACCACTATCGGTGACAAACTGATCGAAAAAGGCCATCAGGTCTTTTTCGTTTCCGACACGCTAACAAAACCTACACAGGGCATATTTTTTAAGCTGCGCTTTAATAAACGCAGTATCCCACGTCGCTTCTGGCATGTGGCTTATCTGATTTGGCTGATCAAAAAACATAAAATCCAACTGGTACACGCACATAGCCGTGCCTCCGGTTGGAGCAGTTATATCGCCTGTAAGCTCACCGGCACCCCGATGATCACCACTGTGCATGGTCGTCAACCCGTGCATGCCTCACGCAAAGCATTTCATGCGTTAGGTTATGCTGCCGTTGCTGTCTGTGAAGATATCAAGCAACAACTGATTGATTCCTTAGGCGTTCCCGCCGAGCAGATCCATGTCATTCGCAACGGCATAGAAACTGAAAAATTCACCGCCATTGCACCACCGCACAATGACAAGCCACTGATCATCATTGTTGGCCGTCTGACGGGCCCGAAAGGCGATGTCTGTTACCGTTTGCTTGATGAAGTAATCGATCTGAATCGTTACCGTGTGCAAGTGATCAGTGGCAGCCAGGTCACCGAGCGCTTCCAACGCTTTCAAAACAGCGTCGAATTTGTCGGTTACGTGCAAGACATTCCTGCACGGATGCAACAAGCCGATCTAGTGATCGGTGCCGGTCGCGTGGCAATGGAAGCCCTGCTCTGTGGCCGCCCGACCCTCGCCATCGGCGAAGCCAAAGCCATTGGCCTCATCACACAAGAACGTTTAGCCGAAGCGCTGGCCAGCAATTTTGGCGACATCGGCCCGAAAGACCTTGATATCGATTTTCCAGCACTCATCAGTGAAATTGAAAACGGCATTGCATTGCAGGAAACCGATAGCCGTGTAAGACAGCAGATCCAGCAAGAATATGATCTGAATCGAATTGTCACTGTGCTGGAACAGGTATATCAGAATGCTTACATCTATACCCGTCAGCGGGAAGTGCCGGTCATCATGTACCATCGCTTTATCCAGCAGGACTCCGAAAAAGGCGTGCATGGCACCTGGTTACCCGTCAGCATGCTGGAAAAACATTTCAAACTGCTGAAATGGTTGGGTTATGAAACGCTGACTTTTCAGGATCTGGCGGAACATGGTTTTATCCACCGCCTGCAACCGGGCAAAAAATTCATCATCATTACTGTTGATGATGGCTATCGCGATAATCTCACCCTGCTGTTACCGCTGCTGAAAAAATACAATTTCAAAGCCGTCATCTATGCTGTCAGCGGCGAAGATCACAATCGCTGGGATGTGGATGTCAGCGAAAATCCAGATCGTCCGGTGCCACTGATGACACAAGATGAATTAAAACAGATCGCGAACAGTGGTTATGTCGAAATCGGCGGTCATACACTGACACACCCCCGCCTTAGCAAATTAACTGCTGTCGAACAACGTCATCAGATTGTTGAAAATAAAAAAGTGCTGGAGCAACTCCTCGGAAAAACATTAATTTCGTTTGCTTATCCCTATGGCGATTATAACGAGCAGAGTAAAAATTTAGTTGCTGAGGCGGGTTATCCCTTTGCCGTAGCAACCAACTCCGGTCCATTAGCTATACACCAAGATAATCTCGCTATTCGGCGGATTGCTATTTTCCCGAAAACCGATGTTTTTGGTTTATGGCGCAAAATTCGTGGTAATTATTTGTTTCGGAAAATAAAATGATAGTAATACAAGAATCCAAAAAATACTGGCTAATCCAACTTTGCTATTTTTTATTTTTTGCGCTTTGCATTAGCGTAACCAGTGGCTATTCATACGCATCCGCTGTCTTGTTATTCTTGTCATTACCATTATTAATAAATAAAAAAAACTATTCTGTGCTAGATCAGAACAGCAAATATCTTCTGCTGGCGTTCTTAGTTTATGTCTTGATCCAAGGTATTTCTATTATCTGGGACGGTGGTGCCCTTAAAGAATTCGATAGACCCAGTCGGGTGCTCATGGGTATCGCCATTTTATTACTGTGCCTACGTTACCCCCCCCGTTTTCTCTGGCTTATGAACGGTATCGCCACAGGAGCTATTACTGCCGGTATCCGTGCATTATGGGATCGGCAAATCATCGGTTATGGCAGAGCGTTTGAGTGGATGATGCCGATTCAGGGGGGGGATATCAGTATGTCCTTAGGATTGCTCAGTTTATGTGGAGTAATGTGGGCCATAAAAACTTCCAGTTACCGGCATCTCTTTTATTTTTCTATTGCCAGTATTATGGGGTTGTTAGGTAGTATTTTATCCGGATCCCGTGGTGGCTGGGTTTTATTTCCTGTCATTCTATTTGTTGGTTATAGGATATTTCGCGATTGGTTTTCGACTCGAATAAAATGGAGTATGGCTTTAGCGTTATGCTTATTGATTAGTTTTTGCCTAATGCCACAAAGCGGAGTACCGCAACGAATTTCTCAAGCTAAAAATGATGTACAACTTTACTTTACTGGTGAAAATAAAGTGACATCTTTAGGGCATCGCTTTGAAATTTGGAAAAGTTCTATTGATAGTTTTATCAAAAAACCAGTATTTGGCTGGGGTAATCACGGTGTCCGCTTATCGCAGGAACAACAATATAAAAGCGGATTAATAACTAAAGCAGCTTATGATTTTAATGGACACGCGCATAATCAATTCCTCGATGAGATGGCTAAACGCGGGATCATCGGGTTTAGTACACTACTCGCCCTGTTTTTATTTCCACTGACGACGTTTAAACGACGACTTGCTAACGCGACTTCAGCGGAAGATACAACATTGGCGGCTTGTGGTGTTGTATTGGTATTATCCACCATCGACTATTGTCTGAGTCAGGCTTTTCTTAACCATAACTCAGGTATTGTTTTTTATTGCCTGTCTTTAGTGATATTTTTTATCAGTACCAAGCAGGCTATAAAAAGAAAAGAGGGGTAACCCCTCTTTTTTCTCAACAAAATTTCATTTTCTGTTTATGCCGTAAAGAGTGGCGCATTTTTGCACCTGAAATAAGAAAAAAGAATATTTTAAATCGGGATTTCATTTTAAATGACTTAATCAACTCTTTTATCAGATACCGTAGTTTGATCATGGTTCGAGGTAAAAAAGTATAATTTTTATTCAGGAAATAGAATAAAGAGATGTAAAACTCCTTCTCTATATTAATATCCCTTTCTGTACTGCCACCACCTAAGTGAGAAATCACCGCAGAAGGGACATAAAAAATAGTATGTCCTCTGTTTTTTAGTCGCAAACAGATATCTTCCTCTTCGCAATATAAAAAATAATTAGTATCCAACCCACCTGCATCAGCAAATACCGAACGTCTAAAAAACATAGCAGCACCTGATATCATCGGCACAGCAATAGGCTCTGTATAAACAACTTTTCTTAACGGATAATTTTCCGGATGAACAAAGCGACAAACTGAAGCACCCAACCATTGGTTGGCAATAGTTGGAATATAATCAAATGAAGAGGCTAATTTGTCATTTCCATCCAGACACTTTGGCGACACCAGTGCAACCTTTGTATTATTTTCCATAAATGAGATCAGAGCTGACAACACATCATTTATAAACACACAATCATTGTTTAATAAAAACAAATACCGGCCGGAAGAAATGTTGACTCCCAGCATATTACCAAGAGCAAAACCGGTGTTAATTTTACTTTCATATAAATGAACATTCGGTTCCTGAACTGCATCTAACCAAGATCGTAGTTTAATTAACTCGGCATCGCTTGAATTATTATCAACAATAATAATTTCATAGGTAAAATGACCTTTAGTTTGTGCCAAAATAGAGGAAACACAGTTAATAGTGTGTTCAGAGGAATTATAGTTCACCACTATAACTGAGATATCCATGACAAAAACCTTTTTTATTAGATAGATATTCCCTACCATACCATATCTTCAACACCGCAAAAACTCTGCGGTTAACCAAAGACTCAGAGAAGTCAGTATATGAAAACGCTCATTATCGGCCCATCCTGGGTCGGCGATATGGTGATGTCGCAAAGTCTCTATATCACCTTAAAAAAGCAGCAACCCGATATGGAACTCCATGTCATGGCACCACGCTGGTGTCTACCTTTGCTGGCACGTATGCCACAGGTCGATCAAGCCATCGAAATGCCGCTGGGTCACGGTGACTTCAAGTTAGCCGCACGCTGGAAACTGGGCCGCGAGCTTAAACAAAACCAATACACACAGGCTATTGTCTTACCCAATTCACTGAAATCGGCTCTCATCCCACTCTTTGCTCAAATACCTAAACGTACCGGCTGGAAAGGTGAAAGCCGTTTTGGTCTGCTCAATGACCTGCGTAGTAACAAAAATACATTTCCACTGATGGTGCAACGATATATTGCTTTGGCTTTTCCGCGTCAGCAAATGCGTGCAGCAAAAGATATTCAGGAAATACCTTATCCGGCGTTACAGGTTGATAAGGCACAACAGCAAGCCACTATTGCTCGCTTAGGCATTAACTTAGAAAAATCTATTCTGGGGCTCTGCCCTGGCGCTGAATTTGGACCATCAAAACGCTGGCCAGAAGAGCATTATGCAGCAATAGCAAAGCAATGGATTGCCGACGGAGGCGAGGTGTGGGTGTTTGGTTCGCAAAAAGATCAGCCCGTAGCCAATACTATTCGGCAATATCTGCCCGAAGAATTGCAAACTCGCTGTCATTTATTAGCCGGCAATACCAGCCTGACGGAAGCGATTGATCTCTTGGCCGCTTGTACGAGAGTAGTGAGTAATGACTCTGGTCTGATGCATATTGCCGCAGCAGTGAACACACCGTTAGTTGCCATTTATGGCTCTACATCGCCAGGTTACACACCGCCGCTCAGCCAAAAGGTACAGATAGTACATACCGACATAGAGTGCCGACCTTGTTTTAAACGGGAATGTCCATACGACCATCTTAAATGTCTAAAAGAACTACAACCCAATCAAGTTTGGCAAGCATTATTGGCGCTTAAGTAGATCATTGAACGGATAACGATAGGTGCAATTTACTCAAGCCTTTGTTATCCGGCATTGTTTATCAATCAATGCAGTAACAACTGGAATAACATGTTGCGGTGTCAATTGACGAAACAATTCCTGATCCGAGCCATCTCGTTTTAATGTCGGTAACAATCGCTGTTTTTGCTGTTCACCCAACATATCCCATACATCGATTGCTTGAAAACGTGGATGGTTAAGCGGATTGGCGATGCTCTTGGCTCCGGTAGGCGCCACAATAGTCAGTAATGGGATATCCAGTGCCTGCGCAATATGCCGAGGGCCGGTATCATTGCCCACAAATAATTGGCAATGACTCAGTAATCCGGCTAATTCTCGGATAGACGCCGTATCGATGCGATCAAATACCATTGCTTGTAAATGTGCGGGTAATAAGTGACGTAATTGATAGTTATAGTCCCGCTCATTCGGTGCTGCATACACCAAAATCTGAGCACCGTACTGTTCAATCAGCCATTGCGCTAGTTGAGCAAAATAATCGATAGGCCAGCGTTTATAGCTCCCCAAAGAATTAACACCTAATGCAATCAGTGGGCGTTGCAGGTCAATGCCGGCAGCTGATAATGCTTTCTTCGCCAGCTCCTTCTCAATATCTGACAACCAGAGATGATAATTACGATCTTCTTTCACCAGCTTAAGCGGTTTCAACAAGGAAAACCGATCATCCAGCATAGAACAATTACCTTGATGTTCGGTATCCAAACCAAAACGAACAACCCGGTTATGCCCTAACCGCCATGGAAAAGAATCAAAACCAATGCGCGTTTTAGCACCACTGAACAAACAGGTCATTAATCCAATCATTTGTCCTTGGCTATTAATGACGACATCATAGTGCTGCTGACGTAATTGCAGCATTAAGCGCCAGAGATAACGCCAGTTATTGCGCTGTGATTTATCAATGATGATCAACTTATCAATATAGGGATCACCTTGTGCCATTCCAGTACAATAATCCATCACCAGATAATGCACTTCACTGGTGGGATCATTTTTTTTTAAATTATCACACAGTGCCGTAGATACCAATACATCACCGATTTGTTTGGTCTGCACTACCAAATATCTCACAACACCAGATCCCTTTACTGCGGTTTTCATAAAAAACACAAATGCACATTAAGTAACGATTGTGACATGTTTATTTAAAAATGTGCCGCCTCGGTAGACTAAAGATAAGAAAAAACAGAGGTGAATCACGCAGATATCTTTTACAGAGAAGTGTTCCATATCTGGTTTGTTGTTTTACAATTTTTATCGTGATCCGCATAATACCGTCATCGCTAATTTGTTCAGTCCAGCCATGCCTCTTTTTTCTGTGCCACCGAAAACCCTGTGCTTGATCCGTCTTTCTGCCATTGGCGACTGTGTTCATGCTGTTGCGATGGTACAAGCCATTCAACGTCAATGGCCGCAGACCCGTATTGTCTGGATCATGGGCAAATTAGAAGCTCAATTGCTGGGTGATCTACCCGGTATTGACGTGATCCCTTTTGATAAAAAAGCAGGATTTCTCGGATATTGGCAAATCTGGCGCCAACTGCGACATATCAGATTTGATGCCTTATTGCATATGCAAAGTGCATTGCGAGCCAGTCTATTGCGATTGGGAATCAGAGCCAAAACCGTGTTAGGTTTTGATGAACAGCGTGCAGGAGATGGTCAGCAATATTTCACGAACTGCAAAGTAAAATCACCAGCGTCCCCCCATGTCCTTGACGGTTTTATGGCTTTTGCACAAGAGCTGGGTATTCGTGATCTGACGCCTAAATGGTTTATCCCTACCTCAGAAATCGATGATGATTGGGCTCGAAAAAAAATCAATGGCAAACCGACCTTGCTGATTAGCCCCGCAGCAAGTAAAGCATTTAAAAACTGGACGACCGCAGGTTATGCAGCGCTGGCAGACTATGCGGCCAACAAAGGCCTGCATGTTTTCCTGTGCGGTGGGCCAAGTGTGGCAGAGCAAAGGATGGCACAGGAAATAATCAGCCAATGCCAAAGCAAGCCACGAAATTTGATCGGTAAAACAAACCTAAAACAACTAATGGCGCTAATAAAGCAATCACATATGGTCTTAGCACCAGATACTGGCCCCACACATATGGCAACCGCAGCGGGGGTGCCTGTGCTTGGTTTATATGCTCACCATAATCCACAACGTACTGGTCCTTATCACTGTCGGCAGTATGTAGTCAGTGTTTATGAGAAGCTCATCACGCAAAAAACCGGTAGATCATTGTCTGAATTGGCTTGGCGTGCTCGGCTCAAAGATGACCAGGCTATGCAACAAATCAGCATTGAAAAGGTTAAAATGGCCTTTGATACGCTACTTGGCGATTTTCCACTAGCAGACGAGACCAAGCATGACTAACGCAACGATTGCCGCTGTATTAATTGTCAAGAATGAAGGGGAAAATCTGCGGGCCTGCTTACAATCGGTTGCGGGCTGGGTAGATGAAATTATTATTCTCGACTCCGGCAGCAGTGATAACACCGCAGAAATTGCTGCTGAATTTAATGCCCGATATGACATAGAGCCAATTTGGCAAGGTTATGGTCGTCAACGCCAAATGGCTCAGCAACGCGTAACTGCCGATTGGTGCTTCTGGCTAGATGCCGACGAACGAGTCAGCCCTGAACTACGACAAAGTATCGAAGCCGTTTTGCAACAGCCTGATCGTAATACAGCCTATACCATCCCTCGACTGAACTGGGTTTTTGGTCGCTATATTCGCCATTGCGGCTGGTATCCAGACCGAGTGATCCGTTTATATCCGACCAAATTAACCCGCTATAACGCAGCATTAGTGCATGAAAAAGTAGAAATTACCCCCAGCATGCAGCTTCAGCCTTTACGCGGTGATCTGGTACATATCCCTTACAAAGATTTGGAGCATTATCTGGTGAAGTCGGCCCGGTACGCAAAAGCATGGGCCGATGGTAAAGAGGCTAAGGGGAAAAGTAGCAGTTTATTACAAGGTCTACTGCATGCTCTTGGCTGCTTTAGTCGGATGTATATACTGCGGGCTGGTTTTCTCGATGGTAAAGCAGGCTTTTTACTTTCCGTATTATCAGCACACTCCACTTTTGTGAAATATGCTGATCTGTGGTTACGTAATCAAAATAAACAGAGCAAATAATGTTTACCGCCAGCAGAAGTTAATGCATCCAGCCACACCACCAAAGTCGGATGGCATCGGCACATTGAGACATATTCAACAGCTCCATATTCTGTTCACTGAACTCACCTTCTGGCGGAGAAAAAGCTAAGTGACGCCCTTCGCTATTCAATGGTCGCCAACGCAGAGGTGTCGCAGAACGGCGTTGGGGAAAAAAACCAACGGTTGGAACATCCAGCGCAGAAGCCATGTGCAATGGCCCGGTACTGCCAGCAATAAACAATTCTGCATTCGCCAATACCTGAGCAAAACAAACTAAACCATCACGAGAAACATAAACTGTAACTGGAACATCCATATTCCGTAGTAGTTCTGCTAATTCGTTGGTTTTTTCTTCTTCTCCCGGGCCTGCGGTTAACAAAAAGTGCCGTTCAGGATGATATTTATACAAACACATAACCAGTTCCGCATATTGCGCCACTGATAAATTATTCGCCGATCCACCACTTCCACAATGCACCATAACCCATGATGAAGCAGGTGATATGGCTAATGCCTGAGCTGTATCTAAGCGAACTTGTGACAATAACTCTCTTGGAAAAACTAAATATGGTGCTTCAGGTTCAACAATATTCAATTGATGATCTGCTAAAAAAAGACGAATCAGGTCAAGATTATACTGATATTCAGGCTTTTCTGAGTGAGAGCGTCGTTGTATCAAGCGGTGATTGTAAAAGAATTGGGCCAACTTTGTTGCGGGAGCCAAACGATAAGGAATTTTAGCACGCCATAATAACCAACCAATTCGTCCAGTTGAAAAGAGTGTAATAGCCGCGTCAAATTGACCTTTAATCTGTGTCAATAACAATGCTTGCTGTTCTTTAGAGGCGTTTTTACCGGGATCAATGATAACTTCATCAATCCAAGAACATAATTGTGCTAATGGGGCGGTATAACTTGGAACCAAAGCCGTGATGTGACAATCACAAGACTGCTTTAACATAGCAAAACTGGGCCAGGCCAGCATAAAATCGCCAATCTTATCATTTCGCACGACCAGTATTCGCATATCTGCTCCTGTAGCCCGCATAGCAAAAAGCCCTGAGCTAATGCTCAGGGCTTCGTATTAGTTG
>MTLE01000229.1_pt1 | contig 141658 bp, 133 predicted proteins | sample 1982461 | NCBI WGS metagenome assembly MTLE01 (sample SAMN05712605, study PRJNA340218) | biofilm metagenome | isolation source: sample SPL anode biofilm adapted to -200 mV | place: USA | collected 2012-02-03
TAAACTTGAAGTAGTTGTTTTTAAGAAAGGCCAAAATGCTTTTCATGAGTATGGCAGTTAGTTACAATTTCAGATTAAATCTTCCTCTTTTTACATGCACTCATCATGTGATGATGGCATTATGGTGTTACAATGAAGCAGCATGGAGAGGCTCCATTTAACTATAGCTTGAGCAGGTCGTTCATTCCAAATACCCCCTTCTTATCCTTCACAAACTCGGCTGCAAGGATGGCGCCGAGGGCAAACCCCTTGCGGTTCTTGGCTGCGTGGGTAAATGTTATTTCGTCGACTTCGGAGGTGTAAACAACGCTGTGTGTTCCCGGTACGCTGCCTTCGCGGCGTGCGGTGATGGGGATTTTGTTGGCAGCCTTCTCTGGCGCAAGCACCCACCCATTCATGTTGGGAAGTTCCTGAGCCATAAGCTGGGTAAGGGTGATAGCGGTTCCCGAGGGAGCATCAAGCTTTTGGGTGTGGTGTATCTCCTCCACGGCAACGGAGTAGCCCTGCGCTTTGCCCATGAGAGAGGCTAGCAGCTGATTCACACGGAAGAATATGTTTACGCCAATGCTATAGTTGGAGGAGTAAAAGAGCGTGCCTTCCAGCCGACGGCAGAGCTCTGCTGCCTCAGGAAAACGGTCGCCCCAGCCCGTTGATCCCGAAACAATGGGCTTGCCAGCGTTGAGGCAGGAAATTACGTTGTTAAAGGCTGATTTGGGAGCGGTAAACTCAATGGCTACATCCACCGAGGCAAGCTTTTCGGGGGTAAGGTCGTGTAAATTATCCTGGTCGATAATCAATGCCACCTCATGGTGTCGTTCTCTGGCAATGGCCTCAATTTCCCGGCCCATTTTACCATACCCAATTAGGGCTAGCTTCATCCTGTGCGTATTTCTGGAAATTCGGTTAAAGATAAAAAAAAGGGCCTTTCCCAAAGCCCTTTTTGCGTTTTTTAGCTAACCGAAGTTTGCTGTTATGCTGTAATACAAAGACCAGAGTCGTTTGTAGTATTCGCTATTTTACCTGCTTAACGATGGCATCGAAAGCCTCGGGGTGGTTCATGGCGAGGTCAGCCAATACCTTACGGTTGATGGCAATGCCTTTCTTTGCTACCAGTCCGATGAACTCGGAGTAGGTCATTCCGTGTGCTCTTACGGCAGCGTTGATTCTTTGAATCCAGATACCGCGGTAGATTCCTTTTTTCTTCTTACGGTCACGGTAGGCGTAGCCTAAACCTTTTTCTAGGGTGTTTTTTGCAACCGTGTAGACGTTACCTCTTGCGCCAAAGTTCCCTTTGGTTTGTTTGAGGATTTTTTTCCTTCTAGCTCTCGACGCAACTGCGTTTACTGACCTTGGCATTTTTTTTCGATTTTTGAATGATTAGCGGCCATTATGGCACTTAGTTGCTAGTTCACTCGGTTAAAACTAAAGTAAAATTTCTCTAAGCGGAAAGTAAAAGCATGCTACTTTGCAAGAAGAGCCTTAACTCTTTTCTCGTCCACCTTGTTTACCGTGTCAATGTGAGTAAGAAATCTCTTTCTCTTTGTTGACTTTTTGGTAAGGATGTGGCTCTTGAATGCATGTTTTCTTTTTACCTTTCCGGTTCCGGTCAAAGAAAATCTCTTCTTTGCGCCGGAGTTTGACTTCATCTTTGGCATTTAAGTCGGATATTTATTTGTTAAACCACCTTTACTTTTTCTTAGCCACCACCGGTTTAGGGGCAATAAACATAATCATACGCTTGCCTTCCAACCTTGGAAGCTGCTCAACTTTTCCAACCTCCTCCAAGTCCTGTGCAAAGCGAAGAAGTAAAATTTCACCCTGCTCTTTGAAGAGGATAGAACGACCTTTGAAGAAAACAAAAGCCTTTACCTTAGCACCTTCCTGAAGAAATTTTTCAGCGTGCTTCAGCTTAAAGTTGTAGTCGTGTTCATCGGTATTTGGTCCAAACCGAATCTCCTTGACAATAATCTTTGAGGCTTTAGCCTTCAGCTCCTTTTGCTTCTTTTTTTGCTGATACAGAAACTTCTGGTAATCAACAATGCGGCAAACAGGCGGATCGGCATTTGGTGATATTTCAACCAAATCGAGCTCAAGATCCTGAGCCATTTTTACTGCCTCTTTAACGGGGAAAACACCTGGATTCTCGATGTTCTCTCCTACAACTCTAACCATTGGAGCACGAATGCCCTCATTGATGGCATGCTGTTGGTCCTTTTGCTGCCCGGGTCTTGGCATATTACCTCTTCCGGGTCTGAATAGTTGTGCTATGTTTAGTCCTCCGTCGTTGGTTAAACTTATATTTCTTCAACTTCCTTCGCCACTTCCTGGGTCAGGAACTTTGCAAAATCCTCAATTGTCATACTCCCCTTATCGCCCTCACCTTGACGCCGAACGGCAACCGTGGAGTCGGCCTCCTCTTTCTCTCCTACGATTAGCATGAAGGGGATTTTCTTTAACTCGTTGTCCCTTATCTTCTTACCAATCTTTTCGTTCCTGTCGTCAATCAGGGTGCGAATATCGTAATTATTTAGGAATAATGAAACTTTTTTTGCGTAATCGTTATACTTTTCGCTGATAGCTAAAATGGCTACCTGATCGGGTGTTAGCCAAAGCGGAAATTTACCAGCTGTGTGCTCCAGTAAAACCGCTACAAACCGCTCCATGGAACCAAATGGTGCACGGTGAATCATGATGGGGCGTTCGCGGCGATCGTCGCTGGTGATGTATTCCAGCTCGAAGCGCTCGGGCAGGTTGTAGTCCACCTGAATGGTGCCCAGCTGCCACTTACGACCAATGGCATCCTTCACCATGAAGTCCAGCTTAGGACCGTAGAAGGCCGCCTCACCTAGCTCGGTGGTGGTTTTTAACCCCTTTTCGGCAGAGGCCTCAATAATGGCCTGCTCCGCTTTCTGCCAGTTCTCGTCGCTACCAATGTACTTCTCGGTGTTGTTGGGATCGCGTAGCGAAATTTGTGCAGTATAGTCTTTAAAATCAAGTGTTTTAAAGATGTATAGTACAATATCGATTACCTTTTTAAATTCGTCCTTCAGCTGGTCGGGACGGCAGAAGAGGTGGGCGTCGTCCTGGGTAAAGCCACGAACTCGGGTAAGACCATGCAGCTCACCGCTCTGCTCGTAGCGGTATACCGTTCCAAATTCGGCAAATCGAACGGGAAGATCCTTGTAGGAGCGGGGCTTGCTCTTGTATATTTCGCAGTGGTGAGGGCAGTTCATCGGTTTTAGCAAAAATTCCTCACCCTCTTCAGGAGTGTGGATGGGCTGAAACGAATCCTTACCATACTTGGCATAGTGACCTGATGTTACGTAGAGGTCCTTGTTGCCAATGTGTGGAGTGATTACCTGCTCGTACCCATATTTGCGCTGAACCTTCTTCAGAAAGTTTTCCAAACGCTCGCGCAGCATGGCTCCCTTAGGTAGCCACAACGGCAAGCCCTGACCAACACGCTGTGAAAAGGTGAAGAGCTCCAGCTCCTTACCCAGCTTGCGGTGGTCGCGTTTTTTGGCCTCCTCAAGCATGAGTAAATACTCATCGAGGAGCTTCTTTTGGGGGAAGGTGATACCGTAAATACGGGTGAGCATCTTATTATTTTCGTTTCCTCTCCAGTAAGCCCCGGCAATGCTTAGAAGCTTTACAGCCTTAATGTAGCTGGTGTCGGGGAGGTGAGGACCACGGCAGAGGTCGGTGAACTCTCCTTGTGTATAAAAGGTAATGGTTCCGTCCTGCAGGTCGTTGATGAGCTCCACCTTGTAGGGATCGCCCTTTTGGGTGTAGGTTTTCAAAGCCTCATCTTTGGTAACGTCGCGGCGAACATACTCCTGCTTTTCGCGGGCCAGCTCCACCATCTTCTCTTCTACCTTAACCAAGTCGGCTTCGGTAATGCTTCTGTCGCCAAGGTCGATATCGTAGTAAAATCCATTTTCAATGGCTGGGCCAATGCCAAGCTTCACTCCAGGAAAGGTAATTTCTAATGCTTCGGCCATTAGGTGAGCGGAGGAGTGCCAAAAGGCGTGCTTTCCCTCTTCGTCATCCCACTTATGTAGCTTAATGGTGGCATCCTGGGTGATTGGACGGGTGAGGTCCCATACCTGACCGTTTACAGTAATCGATAATACTTCCTTTGCCAACCTGTCGCTCAGGCTCTTGGCAATCTCCATCCCGGTAACTCCTGCCGGGAATTCCCTAACGTTGTTGTCTGGAAAAGTAATCTTTATCATAGTGTAGCAATTGTTTGCCTCAAAAACTACAAAGATAGCAGTTTGCTCATAACTATAGTGTTTGAAGCGTTGGGTTTCGTTTATTTTTTTTAGGGCAACAAAAAAGGCCCGGGATAGCCGGGCCTGTATAACTTTAACTTGCCTTGCTATTCTACCTTGCTAAGAATGGTGTAGCTGGTGAGCTTACCCTTCTTGTCGTAGCTTTCCGATTTGATGAGGCCATACTCTTTGGAGTAGTATTCAACCCCTTTTGCCGTAATGTTGAACATCATCTTCATGTCCACCATGTAGCTTATTTTGTAGCATTCAAAGGTGCCAGCAGGAGTGGTTATGGACTCCATGCCCTCCACCTTTCTGTCGTAGATTCTCATCTCCATGTTCATGGCAATGGGCGAATTTTCCATGGACATCTTTATAGTCATGGTTCCATCGGCCAACTTTTGCCCTGGTGAAAGCACGGTGGGTAGGTCGAGCGGTGTTCCCTCCACGGTTACATTTGCTCCGGAGAAAGATTCCCTTGACTTGGCATCCATGTAGTTGCGCATGTCAATCTGGATTACCCCATTCTTGCAGGTAACGCTGAAGTTGGCAGTGCCGGCCGATTTTCCTTTATCGTCGAAGTATTCGCTCTTCAGGTCAACCTTCTTTCCCATAGCACCGTTGGTAATGTCGGTCACAACCTGCTTTACGATGCCGGTTAGTTTGTTTTTGGCATTAAAGGTTTGCTGCTCTAGCACCATCCCTTTCTTGTAGGGAAAGTAGGCATCACAGTTTTGCGCTTTCATGAGGAGTGGAATAGCTATGAAAGCCAATCCCAGAACAATAGTCTTTGTTTTCATCTTTGTTGGGTTTACTTTTTTTGACTTTTTATCTTTTTTTAAAATTATTGTCAATCAGCTGATAGGCGTGCCATTTCCTTTTTTTCTTAACTCAAATGTACTGCATAACCCAATTGCATGGCTAATCAAAATAATTAGATATCAGGATAATCTAGAATGCGAGGCACTCTGTTTAGAATTTGCTCTTTTCCCATTTGTTTTGTAACGTTGTGCCGACGGTGATTAAACCTGTCTTCCTGTTTTTATTCCAATGGAAGTTATCAATATGCACGCTATGAAGAAATATCAATTTGGGGTGGCCCTTGCGCTTATCCTTTCGCTTGCATCGTTTAGGGTTGTTGGCCAGAAGCTGCCAATTACCATTGAAGATGTGGTTCAGAAAAGGCTGTTCACGGCGCAGCTGGTTTATGGAATTAACTCCATGAACGATGGTGAGTACTACACCAGCCTGGAGGGGCACGGAAAATTTGTTGTTAAGCACTCCTACAAAACGGGGGACGCTGTTGACACGCTCTTTTCCATCGACGCACCGTATGTTGCCGAAGCAAACCAAAAGGCTTCTGCTGAAGCACAAATTAAGTCCATTGAGGGCTACGATCTCAGCAGCGATGAGAGCAAAATGGTGATAACCACCAACTCGGAACCCATTTTCCGACGCTCTTTTAAGGCCTACTACTACATTTTCGACGCCAAGGCCAAAACGTTAATACCTGTTTCCACGGGCGAAAAGCAGGAGCTGGCTACGCTATCTCCCGACGGCAAAAAGGTGGCCTTTGTGCGCAACAATAACCTATACATGGTTGATCTTGCCTCGGGAAAGGAGCAGCAGATTACCACCGATGGTGTTTACAATAAGATAATTAACGGTGCCACTGACTGGGTTTATGAGGAGGAGTTTGGCTTTGCGAAGGGATTTACCTGGTCGCCTGATAGCCGCCGCATTGCATTCTACCGGTTCGACGAGTCGGAGGTTCCCATGTTTAACATGACCAAGTTTGAGCATCAGCTATACCCCATCAACTACACATTTAAGTATCCCAAGGCAGGGGAGAAGAATTCGGTGGTGAGCATCCATGTTTATACACTCGACAACGGTAAGACCGTTAAAATGGATGTTGGGCCTGAAACCGACCAGTATATTGCCCGCATTAAGTGGACTCCAGACGCTACTAAGCTCTCCATGATTCGGATGAACCGCTTGCAAAACCAGCTCGATATTATGCTGGCCAATCCCGACAATGGTGCTTCAACCATTGCCTACCAGGAGAAGAATAGCCGCTATATTGAGGAGGTTGACGACAGCTACCTTACCTTTACCCCCGATTCCAAGGAGTTTATTATTACCAGTGAGAAGAGCGGTTGGCGTCATATTTACCACTACGACATCACCGGAAAGCTCCTGCATCAGGTTACTTCCGGCAACTGGGATGTTACCGCAGTGCTTGGCTTCAACCCTAAGGAGAAGTTGGTTTACTATCAGGCAGCAGAGGAGTCTCCTCTTCGTAGAAATGTGTATGTGGTTAAGCTGGATGGTACCAAGAAGCGGAAGCTCTCCGAACAGGAGGGTACCAACTCTGCCATTTTCTCCACCGGATGCAAATACTACATCAATACCTACTCGTCAATTACCACCCCACCGCTGGTTACCCTCCACGCTGCCAATGGCAAGCTTATTCGCGTGTTGAAGGATAATGCCAAGCTTAAGGAACTTCTCACAAAATATGTGTTGCCAACCAAGACGTTCTACACCTTTAAAACAGCGGAGGGGTATGTGCTTAACGGCTACATGGTTAAGCCAGCCGACTTTGATTCTACCCGTCGCTACCCCGTAATGATGACCCAGTATAGCGGTCCCGACTCTCAGGAGGTGCTCGACCGTTGGGGAATTAGCTGGGACGATGTGTTGGCTTCCGAAGGCTACATTGTGGCCTGCGTTGACCCTCGCGGAACCGGTGCGCGTGGAGAGGAGTTCCGTAAGCTCACCTACGGTCAGCTAGGCAAGTACGAAACCATCGACCAGGTGGAGGCTGCAAAATACTTACAGAGCCTTTCCTACGTTGACTCTGCCCGCATCGGCATTTGGGGCTGGAGCTATGGTGGATTTATGACCCTTACCTCGCTAATGAAGGGGAACGACGTGTTTAAGATGGGTATTGCCGTGGCACCGGTAACCAACTGGCGCTACTACGACTCCATCTATACCGAACGGTTTATGGGACTTCCTCAGAATAACGCCTCGGGCTATGACGATAACTCACCCATTAACCATGTGGATGAGCTGAAGGCAAAGCTGCTCATTGTGCATGGCTCTGCCGACGATAACGTACACATGCAAAATACCTTTGAGCTGGTATCGAAGCTGATACAGGCCAACAAGCAGTACGATATGATGATATATCCCGATAAGAACCATAGCATTTATGGTGGGAATACCCGCTACCACCTCTACACCAAATTGAACGACTACGTCCTTCAGAATTTGTAGTAGGGTATTGCACAAATATTGGCGAGGTTTGGCATTGCCAGACCTCGCTTTTTTTTATTCGGAGTGTTGGCAATTCAGGAAATTTTATACTTTTGCACTCTCGCAAGCCCAAATGGCGGAATTGGTAGACGCGCTAGTTTCAGGGACTAGTATCAGCAATGATGTGCAGGTTCGAGTCCTGTTTTGGGCACAAAAAACGCTCTGTAGACTAAATGGTTTGCGGGGCGTTTTTACATAATGTTGAAAATTTGTCGGCGACAAGTCAGGAATACTACACATGTATGTTTTTCGATATAGCACATGTTTTTTCAGTATTGCCCAAAAACGACATTAACCTCCTCAACTTTGTTTAATTCCATCATGCTACTTTTTTTCATTTTTTTTCCTTCACCCCCTTGCCACAACTCAAAACTATTGTATATTTGCACCCACAAAACACAGCAATGTGTTACGTTCTTACCTCAAATTGAAATGCCCAGGTGGTGAAATTGGTAGACACGCTACTTTGAGGTGGTAGTGCCAGAAATGGTGTGTGAGTTCGAGTCTCGTCCTGGGCACCAAGTATTAAAGCCTTGCAGTTCATAGAATTGCAAGGCTTTTCTGCTTTTTACGCTAAATATAATTTCGCTAATTATCAGTTTGGAAATACGCCCAACAATGCAATGCTGTGGAATGAAAGGGATGATACACTGTGGCCGCGTTACATGGTTGTTTACCGCGTAATGAACAACCTTATGCATGTGCATTCCTCGCTCCAAGGCTAAAGTCATGGGCTACGAACATTCAATCTCGCTGGGACTGTGTTATAGGACAAAATATTTTTCGGCAAAAAGGAGACATGCGATCGTGTATCTCTACATTATAACTCCAGATTCCTCCCACTTTTTCCTTACCTTTATTGTCTCTTCAAAATACCTATCCAATGCAACCATTCGGTAATCCGGAATTACAGCTGGCCTTTGACTATGTACAGCTTACGGGCAAGAACATCTTTCTTACCGGAAAGGCTGGAACCGGAAAAACCACCTTTCTACATAACCTCAAGCGGGAGTCTCCCAAGCGAATGGTGGTGCTGGCTCCCACAGGGGTGGCAGCCATTAATGCCGGAGGAGTTACCATACACTCCTTTTTTCAGATGGCGTTTGGGCCACACATTCCATCCGATGCGCCTAGCCGCTTGTCGCCTGCTGATGGGGCTGAGAGGGCAGAGGTGAAGCGCTTTAGTCGGGAGAAGGTGAATATAATCAAGAGTATCGACCTGCTGGTAATCGACGAAATTAGTATGGTGCGGGCGGATCTGCTCGATGGGGTAGATGAGGTTTTGCGCAGGTTTCGTGACCGAAATCGCCCATTTGGTGGCGTTCAGCTGCTCATGATTGGCGACCTACAGCAGCTGGCTCCGGTAGTTAAGGATGAGGAGTGGAACCTACTCAGGGACTACTACGATACCCCATTTTTCTTTGGCAGCAGGGCGCTCCGTGATGCTGGCTACGTATCCATTGAGCTAAAGGAGGTTTTCCGCCAAAGCGATGGTCACTTCATAAACATACTTAATCAGGTGCGCGAGAATAGGCTCGATGCCCACGGGTTGGAGGTGCTCAACAGTCGTTACGACCCTAACTTCAATAGGGAGGAGCACGAGGGCTATATCACCCTTACCACCCATAACTATCAGGCGCAGGAGCTCAACCAGCGTAGGCTTACCATGCTCAAGGGAAAGCTCCACTCCTTTTCGGCGGAGGTGGAGGGCGAGTTTCCGGAGTATTCCTACCCAACCGACTACGACCTTCAGCTGAAGGTGGGGGCGCAGGTGATGTTTGTGAAGAACGATACCTCTCCTGAGAAGCTCTTCTACAATGGAAAGATTGGTGTGATAACCGATATCGACGATGATATTGCCTATGTAAAATGTCCCGACGATATGGTGGAGATACCCGTTGGACGGCTAGAGTGGAATAACTATAAATACTCCATCGACGACACCACGAAGGAGATTGTGGAAACGGCGGTGGGAAAGTTTGTGCAGTACCCGCTCAAGTTAGCTTGGGCCATCACCATTCATAAGAGCCAGGGGTTGACCTTTGAACGGGCTGTGATTGATGCCAAAGCTGCCTTTGCCCATGGACAGGTGTATGTGGCGCTTAGCCGTTGCAAAACACTGGAGGGGCTGGTGCTCAGCTCCCCCATTTCGGACCAGTGCATCAAGAGCGACGTTTCGGTGGATGCCATTTCCCGTGATATTGAGCAGAACCCACCAACGCGGAGCTCCCTCGATAGGTCGAAACGGGAGTACGAGGAGTCGTTACTGCTCGACCTTTTCAACTTTTCGTTGCTGAACGGTAGACTATTCTACCTCATTAAGATTGCTGACCAGCACGTAGAGAGTCTTCCTGCTGCCTTGGCTGACACCTTAAGGTCACTTGCCGTGGAGTTGAAGGAGAGTGTGCTTGATGTGGCCGATAGGTTTAAGGGGCAGCTGTTTCAACTATTTACGCAATCGGGTAGCTTGCAGGAGAGCGCAATGCTACACGAGCGGGTGGTGAAGGCCTCTGCTTACTTTTCGGAAAAGATAGCCACGGTATTGGTTGCTGGCATTGAAAATTTGTCGTTGGAGAGCGATAGCAAGGTGGTTCGGAAATCGATAGCCGATGCAAGCGCTTTGCTGGAGCGAGAAATAGAGCAGAAGCAGAGTGGGCTGGCTGCCTGCATGGAGGGCTTTAACGTGGCCAGGTATCTTTCGGCTAGGGCTAAGGCATCCATGGAAAAACCTGCGGCCACAAAAACGAAAAAGGCAGGAGCCGCTCCGGGAGGTGGAAAGCATTCCAAACTTTACCAAGAGTTACGCGATTGGCGCGATGCTAAGGCTGTTGAGCTAGATACGGAGGAGTATATGGTGCTTCCACTCAAAACGCTGGCGGCACTGGTGAGCACCTTGCCGCAAACCACTTCCGAGCTTAAGCTGGTGAAGGGAATGGGGGTGAAGAAGGTGAAGCAGTTTGGAGAGGATATTTTGGATATTGTTTGCAGCTACTGTGCCGAGGCTGGCATTGCCGCCAGTTCGCCCCGGTTGGAGGCTGCGGGTGAGCCAGCGCATACTACCAAAAAGAAGAAGGAGCCTGCTGCTCCTAAGCAAAAGGGGGAAACCTACCTTACCACGCTCAAACTCTTTGACGATGGCATGTCGCTTGAGGAGATTGCGGCACTGAGGGGGATGTCCTTAACTACCATTGAGGGGCATCTTGCTAAGCTCATTCAGGGTGGAAAGCTCAGCATTTTGAAGCTGATGGAATCTCCGTGGGTGGATGAAATCGCTCGTTTTTTCTATGCCAATGGAATGGAGACCATTTCGGTAGCCAAGGAACACTTTGGCGATAGGGTTACCTACGCCGAGCTGCGCTACGTGATGGCCCACATCCGACAGATGAAGGAGTAAATGGTTTTAGGATAATATTTCAAGGTTGTTCTCTTTTTTAGGATTCGTCGCTAATTGTCTTAGTCATTTTTATGAAATAAAAAAGCCGTGAGCGCTATGCCCACGGCTATGTGTTTGATTAATCTAGTTGGTTAGCTTAAAGCAGATGGGAATGGTGAATCCCACATTTACCGTTCTGGTTCCCTGCTTGCCGGGCGTCCAGCTGGGTGAACTTGAGATTACTCTAACGGCTTCCTTGTCGAGTGATTCATCAACGCCTCTTACCACCTTTATTTTTTCTACAATGCCCACCTTGTTTACCACAAAGCTAACGTAAACGGTACCTTGGAGACCTGTTTCCTGTGCAATCTCGGGGTAGCGGATGCGCTGCATTACCCAGCTTACAAACTTTTCGGTACCACCACCTTGGAAGGTTGGGTATATCGAAGGAATGTAGATAATGGTGCCGTCATCCACTGTCTGCTCGTCTGCAGGTTGATAGCTGCTGAGTAGCGAAGGAGCATTTGGATCATCTTCGCCTCCCCAGTTGATGTTTTCGTCTTTGATCACAGGATCGCTGTTTTTTACAATGTTCAGCACCTCAATTACTCTTGGAGGGGCGGGCGGGGCTTTAATTTCCTTTGGTTCCGTTCTTGGGATGTTGATTATGTCAACCGGATCTTGGTTGGCACCAATTTGTGGAAGCGCGGCGTAGGTTGGTTTGGAGCTCCACTCAAATCCTGCCAAGGCTGCAGCAAGGGTAACCACTAGGCCAATTTCAAAAAAGAGCGCTTTCTTGTTTTCAAGGTTGGCTCTGTTCGTCTTTTTCGGTAACATAGCGTTTAGTTTTAGGGTTAAACAATTGCTTGTTTCTTACATAGAAGATGCTACCGGTAGAATAATTCCATAACGGATGGTGGATAATTTTTCATGGGGAGGGATTAGGTAGATCTCCACACTCCTGACTTCGTTTGGTTTTTCCACTTGTTCCATCTTCGGAGAGTTGAGCATAAGTCGAAAAAAACGCATTGGTGTATTGCCTGTTTGGCGAAAAGAGCGTATTTTCCTTACCACTTTAACCGATAAAGTTTTGTTTATAAAGCTCCGCAGTAAGCAGAAATTTGTGAAGGAAAGTCTCGATTTCTCGATACTCCCCGACGATGAGCTGCTGCGCCTATTTGTGGAGGAGGCCAACGAAAGGGCCATGGAGGAGATTTTCAATCGATATTCGCACTTGGTATACGGTTTGTGCCTAGGCATATTACGCGATGGGGAGGTTGCCCGCGACATGGTGCTTACCGTTTTTGAAAAGCTGCTGAAGTCGATGGCGGGTAGCGGTGTTCGAAACTTAAAGTCGTGGCTGTTGGTGGTTGCCCGCAACGAGTGCTACCTCTGGTTTCGCAGGGCAAAGCATAAAACCATAAGTCTCGACAACGAGGAGGTAAATTTTGGTAATGTTGACGGTTTAATTACGGAGGCTGAGGAGGTGGACCCAATGGAAAAAGAGCGGATGCTCGAACAGGTTGTTGCGGGTCTCGACAAGCTCAGCACGGAGCAGAACATTTGCCTGAATATGCTCTACCTGCAGGGTAAATCGTATCAGGAAATTAGCGACTCAACTGGTTACACCTTTGGACAGGTGAAGAGCTATGTGCAAAATGGAAAAAGAAACCTGAAAATTATGCTGGAGAATGACGACCAAAAATAGCTTACCCATTTTTTCTCCGTCGGGATGCGTAACGGAGGAGGGGCTCACGCGCTACTTGCGTGGTGAAATGAACCAGCAGGAGCAGGCTCTAGTAAAGGAGCATCTGGCAAGCTGTGAGCTCTGTCAAGCCGCTATTGCTGGTTTGGCTCCACTTGCGGCCGATCCCAACCTCGATGCTGAGCTGCAGCAGGTTCGGCAAAAGTTATCCCATCTTAGGCCTCTCGACTTTTTGGCCGAGTCTCGGAGTGGAGGGTTTCGGCTCATGGTGAGAACTGTTTCGGTGGTTTTATCCGTGATTGTCATTATTGCCATTCTTTTTGTTGGCGGTCGCTATGTTTTTGTGAAGCGAACTGGCATGGATGGCTCTCTGGGAAATGGAATTACTGCTCTTCAACAAAAGCCAGAGAAGCGTTACATTTCGAGTAAGCAGCTGGAGAAATCTGTTGTGCAGGGCAGTGCCACGCGGCCAACCTTTTCCTATAACGGTCAGTCGTTTAAGGAGTACATTCAGGCACAGCTGATATACCCAGCAGAGTTGAAAAAGAAGCCCATACCGGGTAAGGTGGTGGTGCGGTTTACCGTAGGCAGCGATGGGGTGGTTAAGGAGGTCTTCATTGTGAGAAGCACCAATCCTGCCTTTTCGCGCGAGGCTCAAAAGTTGCTCTATGGTTCACCCAAGTGGATTCCCGCCGAAGTTGGCGGAGTTAAGGTGGCCACGCTTATGCTCATTGAGCTCAACTGGCAGAAGTAACAATCCCGGCGTTACTGCCGGGATTGTTATTTACGAGTCTGTTGTGAGCTACTATTTCTTGATGGGGTAGTAGATTTTTGTTTCCCACTTCATGGTATCCGGTTCGGTCATGGGATCGGTGATGTACTCCTCCCAAGCTGGGCCGTTGAACTCAATGCCTTTAGATTCGGCGTATGCGCCAATTTTTTCGTGTGCATCTCCAGTGGTTTCGTATGAGCCAAAGTGTGAAACCATTATGGCATCCATGGCTGGGATGGTATCCACTGAAATGTTCCCAATGGGTTTAACCATCCTGTCCACAGGAATGCCAACCGAGAAGTGGTTGATGCCTTCTGGGTTCCATTCCGGATATTTTCCGAATGGCGCCCCTGCAAACTGAAGCTTGTTCTTTTTCATAAACGTTTGCAGCTGACCAAACATCATTCCCATTTTCATTCCAATGTCAGCCGGAAGGGCTGAGTCGGCAATGGATATGGCAATTCGCTTTGGCATGGTAACTTCGGTAATATCGCCTGTTTTTGCGTGGGTTGGTATCGATTCACAAAGTTTTTTAAGGCTCGCTAGTCCATTGTCGAACATGGGCTTCATTATGCTATTCATGAGCAGCCCCATCAGCCGTCCAACTGGGTAGGAGAGGTGAGGAATGTCGGTAGTCCATGTCACCTCAACTCCGTTAACCAAAGGCTTTAGAATCCAGTCGCTCATGGCTTCACTGCTATCGGCAAAAATCAGTTTAGTGTTGACCATCGCATCGGGTATTACCTCCACAATGGTCATACTGCCGTTGCCGTTTTTTGTGCTTTTCCAGGAGGTGCTGGCACCTTTGCCCATTTCCGGTCCACTGTATTCCGAAACCATTGCCGAATCGGCGGCTTGGAATGGAGACCATTTCTCCCAATTGTGTAGGTTGGCAATTTGCGGATAGATAATTCGCGTAGGAGCATTGATTACAATCTTACCTTCAAGGTGTTTGTTCGAAGGCAAAAACAGGGCAACAACGAGCAGCAACACTGCAATCCCAAATATTCCAAAAAGTAACCATTTTACAATTTTCATCGTTCACAGGTTTTAGGTGTTCTCCAAATATACCCCATAATTCAACCTCGATCAACAATATATGGTGTGACCTATGCAAAAATGTTTATTTTTGAAATACCCTAACCCAATATACTATGAACCGAATTAAAGTTACAAACGTGGCTACCGCTCTAATTTTGCTGCTAATACCGCTCGTTGGCTGCATCAAGAGTGAGGACTTCAACTTTAGCAAGATGAAGGACATAGAGTGGAACCCCAACCTTGCTGTTCCGTTAGTTTCGTCGGACTTGACCATTATGGACATGATAAAGCAGACCGGCGATTCCTCTAATTTTGTGATTGATAACGATAACTTTGTTACGCTGGTTTACAAGGATAGGCTCTACTCCGTTCGCCCTATGGAGTCGTTTGTTATCCCACAGCAAAGTTTTAGCTTTAGCCACACCCTCTCTTCAGCAGAAATTACTGCCTTACAGAGCGCTGGATCGCTGTCCATTCCCTTTCAGCAGGACATTACCCTTACTCCTGCCGATACCATTAGGGTGGATTCGCTTACCTATAACACGGAGCTAATCACCCTCATTGTAAATTCTAGTTTTAACAACAGCGGGTCGCTTACCTTTACCATTCCCGATGCAAAAAAGGATGGTAATTCAGCGCAGGGTGGCATAAACCCCATTGCAAGCGGAAATACGGTGGTTGACCTGAGCGGTTACACCTTCGACTTAACCAAGGTGCCGGGTAAGCCAAGCACGATACGATTAAATGCCACCTTAACCATAAACAATGACCCTGGCATACAGGCTGGCGACAACATCTCCTTTTCCTTCCTTCAGAACTCCGGCGATGTTAATGTTGTTTCGGGTTACCTAGGCCGTTTTTACCTATTCAACGATACGCAAAAGGCCTATATCAACCTGTTTAATAATGCATTTCCCGATGGTGACTTTAGCTTGGTTGACCCTTACTTTATCTTCACCTTTACCAACTCCATCGGATTGCCTGTTCGGCTTAGTGTTGCCGAGTTGAAGGGAACTAGCGCTACCACAGGTCAGTCGTTGGATTTGGCTGGAAATCCAGGTATTCCAAACCCAATTGCCATTGCTTCGCCTGACTACAATGATCCCGAGCAAAACAAGGTAACCACCCTTGTGGTGGATAGTACCGGCACCAGTGGTGCCATATCAAGCTTTATTAACCTGCTGAAGCCCGGCTCCATTGAGTACATGTTTGACGCAATGACAAACCCCAACGGTGAAGTTTCCGAAAATTTCCTGCGTGACTCCAGCCGTTTTAATATTGACGTGGAATTTGGACTTCCACTCTATGGTAGGGTGGCAAACTTTGCCATTCAGGATACCTTCGACTTTAAGGTTGACAAGATTGACCAAGTGGAACAGCTGCTGCTGCGCACATACGTGGTGAACGAGTTCCCAATGGAGGCAAAGGTGCAGGTTTACTTTACCGATGCCAGCTACAATAAGCTTGACTCACTGGTTACCGATAATTCTATAATTGTTCCTGCTGGGAATGTGAACCTCACCACTGGTGCAGTAACTAGCCCAACGGAAAAGGTGAACATCTATAGCTACGATAAGGCTCGAATCGACAAGATTGTGGGTGCAGAGAAAATTCTGGTGAAGGCGGTGATGAATACCTCTGGCTCCGGGAGTCAGAATGTGAAAATATATAGCAACTATCGCCTACAGCTGAAGCTGGCTGCCCAAGCACAGCTAAACGTTAAGCTCTAACCCAAAATCTGCATAGCCATGAAAAGAATTCTACAGTTTACGATTTTGGGATTAGCTTTTTTAGTAACATCCCTTGGTGTAAAGGCACAGCAAGACTTTACCCTATATCATATGCGATTGGTGCCCAGTCGTATGTACCAGAATCCGGCCTTGGTTCCAGAGGCTCGCTCATTTGTTGGATATCCTGGAATATCGTCCATATACTTCAATGCGTCCAACTCCTTTAGCTATAACGATATTATTACCCATGAAGGCGATTCACTGAAGCTCGATATCGATAAGTTGCTGGGCAAGCTGGGTTCGCGTGACTACCTCTTTACCAATTTCGACCTCGACATTTTGTCGTTTGGCTTTAGGGTTGCCGATACCTACTACATTTCATTTGCAGCAAGGGAAAGAACAATTTCCAGGTTTATGTATTCAAAGGACCTGTTCAACTTTATTTGGAATGGAAATGGAGCGGTGGGCCTTGGCGAAACCCTCAACTTCGACACCCGTTTCGACGCCATGGTGTTTGATGAGTTTTCTCTGGGGTTGGCTCAAAATGTGGACGATAAGCTTACAGTTGGTATGCGCCTGAAGCTGCTTAATGGGCGTTTCAACGTATTTACCGAGAGGGGTAAGGCTAGCCTTTATACCGATCCCAACAGCTTCGACCTGCAGATGAAGTCGGATGTGCTCATTCGTACCTCTGGTATCGATAGCCTCAGCGACCAAAGCACCGGAAACCTAATTTTCCCAGGAAATATGGGTTTTGGAATCGACCTAGGTGCCACCTATAAAATCAACTCGCAATTTACCGTTTCGGCCTCAATGCTCGATTTGGGCTACATTAACTGGAAGAAGCAACTTTTAACGCTAAAGAGTCAAAAGCCGGGTGAAACAGTAAACTTCGATGGGGTGGACATCAACGATTTTATTAGCCACGATAAGTCGTTGGGTGATGCCTTTTCTGCCGTGCTCGACACGTTGAAGGATAAGTTCAAAATCGATTCGGTTTACAATCAGTCGTATAAAACCTACCTGCCGGTGAAGTTCTACCTAGGTGGTGATTACAATATCAACGATAAGAATACGGTGGGATTGCTCTTCTATAGCCAGTTCTACAACAAGAAGATGCTTCCATCGCTGTCGCTCTCCTACTATACCCAGCTTGGACGCGTGCTGGGGCTATCGGCATCGTATAGCATAATGAACAGTAGTTACAACAATGTGGGTGTGGGACTATCACTCAACGTTGGAGCAATGCAAATTTATGCGGCTACCGACAACATTCTTGCCATTCCAAACTACAAGTCGGCGACCAACGCCCATTTCCATGCAGGGATGGTGTTCACCTTTGGACGTAAGCCAAAGGATACTGATAAGGATGGTGTGGCCGATAAGGATGATGATTGCCCTTTGGTTGCTGGATTACCACAGTTTAAGGGGTGCCCCGATAGCGATGGGGACGGTATTCCTGATAAGGACGACGTTTGCCCCATGGTGCCTGGTACGGCTGCTAATCAGGGCTGTCCCGACCGCGACGGTGATGGCGTTTACGACCAAATTGACGAGTGTCCCGACCAACCCGGTTTGGCCCAGTTTAAGGGCTGTCCCGATACCGATAGGGATAGCATTCCCGACAAGGATGACCTTTGCCCTAACGACTCTGGAAGCGTAGCGCTAAAGGGATGTCCCGATCGCGATGGTGACGGTATTGCCGATATCAACGATAAATGCCCCGATAAGCCAGGCTTGGCAATATTTGAAGGATGCCCAGACACCGATAGGGATTCCGTTCCCGACAACTTGGACCGCTGTCCCAACGATTCGGGAAGTGTGGCACTTAATGGTTGCCCCGATAGGGATCACGACGGTGTGCCCGATATCGATGATGCCTGCCCCGATTCTAGCGGAAGTGCACTTCACAAGGGATGCCCCGACTCTGATGGTGACGGCCTTTACGACAATGAGGATCTTTGCCCAACGCAACCCGGAACCATTGAGAACAAGGGCTGTCCTTACGCCGATTCCGACGGTGATGGTATAAAGGATTCGGAGGATGCCTGCCCCAACGCTGCTGGACCAATCGAAAACAAGGGTTGTCCCTACAACGACTCCGATGGTGATGGCATTATCGATAAGGAGGATAAGTGTCCGCTCACCCCCGGAACTGTTGAGAACCACGGGTGCCCTGAGATAAAGAAGGAAGAGCAAGCTGTGTTAAATACTGCCTTTGCCGACCTTCAGTTTCAGTCGGGAAAGGATGTTATTTTGGCTGATTCCTACTCGTCGCTGAATCAGCTGGCCGATCTACTCAAGCAGAAGCCGGAGTGGATGCTGAAGCTCTCTGGCTTTACCGATAATCAGGGTAATAGAACCATGAATATTCTGCTCTCGCGTAAGAGAACGTTGGCCGTGAAGAAGTACTTGGTTGCTCAAGGTGTGGCCGGAACACGCATCGTAACCGAATGGTATGGCCCCGACAAGCCTGTGGCCTCCAATGCTACGGCAGCGGGTAGGATGAAAAACAGAAGGGTAGAGATGGAGGTGCTGTTTAAATAGACCTCTGTAGCATAGCATAGCCCCGGTGGCGCAACGGTTGTTTCCGAATTAGACACTAAAGTCCTTGTTCGCAGCTTACAAAAACAACCAATGCCTGCCGGGGTTTTTTTGTTAGGGGATTAGACTGATAGGGGGATTAGGCATTTAGGTAAATAGGATGTTGTTGTTTGAGGGAAACTTTCAAATTATTACATCTTCAAATTCCCCAATTCCCCAATTGTCTAATTGATTAATTGGCACATTGCCGCATTGGCACATTGGCACATTGGCATATTGGCACATTGTCTACACTATCAGCAGCCCCGCCTTTCTCACCACTGTTCCCTGCTTCCCAAACAGAAAGAGTTCCAGCGGTTCGCCGGTTTCGTTTTGATACGACTCCTTTAGGCTGGCGTAGCTAATGCCGGGGGTGGTGTTGAGTGCCGCAATGGTGCTTACCAGCCATTGAGCCTGAACTGGGTTGCACCGGATGGAAAGACCACTTTTCGTTCCGGCTACTTCCACCTCTCCCTTTGGATTAATTTGGGCACTTCCGCCAAGCCAAATCACCTTGGAATGTTCATTTGGCAGGTCGATAGCTGGAGTTTGGTTGTGCTGCTTAATCCTACTTTTCTGATGGGTAGGTTGAGGTATTTTTCCGCTGAACCATTTGTGCAGTGGTAGGTCGAAGCCCAGCCCCTGCATGTAGTTGTAGGTGGCAATGCGTAGACCTTCGCCCACCATGTCGAGGTTGTGGTCAAATGGGGCCGTAAAGGGCACCTCGTTGTTGGCGAAGGGCGATGGGGTGGAGGATACCCGTTTGGCGCCAAAATTCCCCGGGTTTTTACCCACAGGGCTATGCTCGGTCATGGCGAAGCGGTGCCAAAATCCCGACTGCAGGTTTCCCTCCTCAAAGAGTTGCCTTACCACCTCCAGCGAATCGATGGTCTCCTGCAGCGTTTCGGTGGGGAAGCCGTACATCAGGTAGGCGTGGGTCATGATGCCGGCCTCGCTGAAGTTGCGGGTAACTTTGGTAGCTTGGTCCACGGAAACACCCTTGTTGATGAGCTGCAAAATACGGTCGGAGGCCACCTCGATACCGCCCGATACCGCAATGCACCCTGCCGCGGCCATTAGCCTACAGAGGTCCGGCGTAAAGGCTTTTTCAAACCGAATGTTTGTCCACCATGTTGCTGGAAGTTTCCTACGGATTAGCTCCAGCGATAGCTCCTTTAGCAGGCGGGGTGGGGCGGCCTCGTCCACAAAGTGAAAGCCCCAGCTGCCGGTTTGCTCTGCCACCTGCTCCATGTGGTTGGCGATATCCGCCGCTTTACGCGGCTCAAAGTGCTGAATGTAGGATAGCGTGGTGTCGCAAAAGGTGCATCCGGCCCAGTAGCAGCCATGCGCCAGCATCAGCTTGTTCCAGCGACCATTGCTCCAGAGCTGGTGCATGGGGTTGGGCATATCGAGCAGGCCTAGGTAGAGGTGATGCGGTAGGTCGGTAAAATCGGGGCAGGGAAGCTGGGCAAACTTTACCTCATCATCCTTACTCTCCGGTGAAAATTGCAGCTCGTTATTCTCCAAATACCAGGTGGAGGAAGGTCTTACGGTTTCCTTGTGGCCAATATGCCGCTGTGCCATGGCTCTAATGGCGCTTAGCCCATCGTCGAGCACCACATAATCGGCATAGGCAAATATGCGGGTGTCGGTGAGGCTGCGCAGCTCTGTGGTGGGAAAGCCGCCACCCAGCACGGTTATGGTGTTGGGAAACTCCTTTTTAATGAGCTTACAGCCACGGAGTGCGGCCAGCAGGTTCCCGGGGAATGGAACGGTAAATCCAACCATCTTCGGCTGCTGCTCAACCATTCGTGCGCGCAGCAGCTGCTCCATGGCCTCCATCACCGGATCGGCAGAGCCCTCCGTCTCCTCCTCTAAATTATCGAAGGTGGGTGCGTATACCGCCAGCTTCTCTGCGTAGCGGATGGGCTCAAAGTGTGGACTTGCCGTTTCGCGGATGAAGGTGCAAACATCTTCCAGAAAAAGGGTGGCAATGTGGCTAGCCCTCTCCTGCACACCAAGGGTGCCAAAGGCCCACTCCATGTCGGCAATGGCCTTAAACCGTTCGGCTTCGGGTAGAAGCTGTCGGGAGGCAATACGGTGCGCCAGCTCCGGGCGCTGGCCCTGCAGGAATTGTAGCACCGAGGGGAGCAGCTGCTGGTAGCGTTCGCGGTTTTGATAAATATGGTTGAGGTTGCTGCTCTTTTGGAGTAGGCTGCCATTGGCCATGTCGAAAATTCCCCTCATGGACGATTCCGAAAGCAGCGCATTGAAGGTCTCAATGCTTAGATCGGCCTGCCCAACGCTATATCCCTCTGCAGCCAAAAAAGCCTTTAGGTAGGCCGTGGCCGGGTAGGGGGTGTTTAGCTGCAGCAGCGGTGGGGTAACCAGCAATATGTCGCACGAGGTATTCATGGGAGCAAAGATAAGAGAGATATACGGAAGTTAAGCGGACGTTAAACTGGAGTTATGCGGAAGTTATAGGAATGGGAGGAAGTTAGAAGAAGTTAGAGGAAGTTAGAGGAAGTTAGAAGAAGTAAAAGAAGTAAAAGAAGTAAAAGAATTTTATATACCTATACCCAACCCCGGAGGGGTTGTATGATTGTAGCCCATGGCTTTAGCCATGGGTTAGGGAGGTTGCCAAGCGCGAGCGGTGCACGTGCATAAGGTTGTTCAATGCAACGTAATAACCATGCACCGCAATAGCCGAGTGGAATATAGATGATTCATCATTCTCAAATTATTCCTTGCACCTCAACGTAAAATGAATAAACTTTCTTGCTACTAGTGTGGAAAAGAATCTTAATTTTGGATATTGTATGATAAAATTTAGAGTTATGTATGCATATTCAATCTCTAGGACTTATAAATAAACTGTAAACAACCTTTAAAAGATACGCAATATGAGGTATTTAATGTTATCGATAATGGTATGTGCTGGATTCTTAGCCTCGTGCGAGAAGGATAATTCTGCTAAAAATACAGATGGTCAACTCGATACTTTATTAGTTATTGGTAATGCAGGGACAAGCGCTGAATTGTTCGATACTTTAATATATCCAGCCCAACGTTGTGATAGTGTTCTTTATCAAATGGATATAGACTCAGATTCAGTTAATGATTTTGATTTTTACATATACTATTGTTACAGCCCGTGTGCTTATATGTCGGATATGAGAATTGATTGCTTAACCGATAATTGTAAAATTCTTTGTGATGACACGTTGCAAACTCCTGCAATTCTCGAATTGGGTGATACTCTTCGGTCATCTGGTAACTGGATTTCTCAGCGAATTCACATGCTGAGCACTAGTAATACTTCGGAATTTTGTGGTGGTGACGAACTTACCCATTTCACCGGAAATTGGCATGACTTGACAAATAAGTATATAGGGTTTATGGTTGAAAAGGATGATAATATGCTGCTTGGCTGGATAAAAATAAGTATAAATGCAAGCTATAAGAACTACCCAATAGAGCTGCATGAAATAGCGTATAAAAAGGTAGCTTATAGCAAACGGTCGTAGATGGTAGAAACTAGGTTTACATTAAGCACAGCAGCTACAGAGCCGGCCTCTATCCCTCCTTTTAGCTTTAAATTGATGAGTCTTACGGCAAGCATATAATTCTGAAAAAGAGCTTTGTCCGTTGTTAATTTTAGAAAAAAGATTAAATTTGGTTATTATATTGCTAAAGCTGCACAATACATACCAATATGGTGTGTATATACAGCTTAACCGTACATATAAATGAGTTACCTGCTATGTGAAACAGACGACCATGCGAAACAACAACGACACGCTTTGACGGACTTACTTTCGACATTTGAAAAAAAACGGGGAACGCTGAAAACCGAAAAGAGTAGCAACAACTAAAAAATTAAAATATGATTTCAGACGTAAGAGAAAAAGGCAGCCTTATTGAAGTTTATGATGCAAATAGCAAAAGAATTTCATACATGAGTGCAGGAAACAAAGAGCTTGTTGGAATAGCAAGTAATTTCTTTGTAGTTGTAAACGGTTCATTGATTGAAGTGTATGACGAAAAATGCAAACGTATTTCATACATGAGTCAAGGCAACAAAATTGTAAGAGGTGCTGCAGGTAACACGTTTACAGTAAAAAGCGGCAGCCTAATTGAAACCTATGACGAAAAATGCAAAAGAATAAGTTATAAAAGTGCCTAATGGACAAAATAAGAGCAGCAGATTTTTATTCCGCTTGGATTGACACCGTTAATGGAAGGAAAGACCATCTTTTAAAAATTTGGAGAAATTCTAAACCATATACAAGCTACATAAAAGGTGACGATAATTCTGTAATGGACGAAGTTGCCAAAAGGCTTAATCTTTTGTGTTATCCACATGATTATTATTCCATTGACACAATTCTTTATTTGCCTGTAGACAAAACACCCAAGACAACTGAAAATTCGTATTGGTTTCGAGACATTCGAGTAGCATTTGAACATGAAAATAATTTTCGTAGCGGACTCTATCAAGAAGTTTCACATTTGTTAATTACAAAGTGCGACTTGAGAGTATTAGTAACTTATCCAAACGAAGACACCACAAACGAGTTAAACTATTTACACGAAATAATTTCCGGTAGCAGACAATCTATTTCAATATCGGATGAAGAAAGTTTTTTATTAATATTCGGTTATGAATCAAGTTTTGAATGGGAAGGACTAATCTATAAGCAGGACAATTGGAAAAAAATTTAATGATGGAAGACAGAAACACAGCAGGTAACAAAGGCTATACCCAATAAGGGTTTTAGTTGTAAATTGAAAGTAAATGCAAGTAATGAAAATTAGTAATAAATTGAAACGGAAGTGCTTTAAAATCCCTTACTGGGCATAGCCAAACCGTTATGCTTAATTTTTAAGAGACCGAGGTTTCCACGCGGACGAGGTACATGCGCATAAGGTTGTTCAATGCAACCTAATAACCATGCACCGCAACCACGAAAGGGAGATTGGAAGAAGAAACGGAGCTAAGGAAATCAGGGAATTTAAAGAATTCAACCGTATGCAGGAACGAAAAATCATTTGTCCAATAACCCAACCCCGGAGGGGTTGTATGATTGTAGCCCATGGCTTTAGCCATGGGTTAGAGAGGTACCCAAGCGCGTGCGGTGCACGGTAATAGGGTGTAAAAATAACCCTACCACCCCTGCACCGTAACCGCCCAACGGTTTAAAAATGGTTTACCCTTTTTAAATCTTGCCGGCTCGCCTGCTGCTTCACACACCACCCTATTAATAAATTGAATTGCCCAACCCCCACTGGCCTCCCCCTTACCATTGGAGTAGGGGGTAAATAAAAAGTTCATGGGAGCGCCATACTATTCCTATTTTTTGTAAGTTTGATATACTAACTAATAGCAGAAATAGGATAAACCAGCCTAGGAACTCCATTTTACCGCGCATAATAACGCGATAATTTCAAAAAAAGAGGGTTTGTCTAGGGCGGAAATAACAACTATAGCTGTGTTTATACCCTCGTTACCGGCAAGCTTAAAATCTAGTATCATGAGAGATGACTTTTCAAAAGGTACGACTGAAATTCTTGCTAAAAGAGTTGGTTACATGTGTTCTAATCCTAATTGCAGACAATTAACAATTGGGGCTAATGAGTTAACAGATAAATCAACCTCCATAGGAGTAGCCGCACACATAACGGCTGCCGCCAGCGGTGGGCCGCGTTTTGACGAGAATATTACACAAGAGCAAAGAAGGCATATTGATAATGGAATTTGGTTATGTAGCAACTGTTCAACACTGATAGACAAGGATCCTAAGAGATACTCTGTCATTGAATTATTAAAATGGAAACAGGACGCAGAAGAAGAAGCGCGAAAAAAACTAAACGGTAATTACAAAAATCAATTGCCAGGAATTCCATATTTGGAAGCTGATTTAATTTATACTTCTGGATTGAGAAGAAATAATGGATATAGTAATAAAAATCCAATTGAAATTTTTGATGGTAGATTGGTCTATAATATTAGTGATAATCCAATAATCCACTGGGTTTTAGAATGGAATTTTAATTTTGTAATATATAACAATTCAGGATTTCCTGCATTTAATCTCAAAGTTGAAAGCATAGGTAAGCAGCATTTTACTCACATTGATAAACTTCCCAAGATTAATAATTTACCTCCATTGAAGAATGTTGATTTAAATGCCAAATACCAAGACCATGTGGAAGGTGATCACACAGTCGCGGATTCAATATTGAGACCTTATATTCCAATTAAATTTAATGATTTGACTTTAAAAATAACTTGTAATGATCAACAAAGGCAAGAACATACCTTTTACGTTGAATTTGAAAATGGTGAAATTATAAATAGAAAATTATAAAAGCCAGCCGGTAACAGTGCATATATTTTATTGGGGGTTGAATCACTACTTTTAAAGTAATTACACTAAATTAACTCCTTAACGTGGGATAGAGAATTGTTTCAAAATCCCCCAACAAAACATATGCGAAACGTTATCATCTTTCTCAAATCCCCCAATCCTCAAATTCATAAATCCTCAAATCTTCAAATTCCCAAATTCCCTTCCTATCTTTGCCAGAAGGGTTGTAGCAATGCTGGTATGGTTTACGCGTAAAGGATTTTTTTACCGTCCGGTGCATATTGCCGGGTGGGTAGTGGTGCTGGTGTCGGCAGCATACGTGCTCTATTCGGCGGTGGTGCTACTGCTGGAGCAGCCTTGGAGGGCAGCACTAATCGAGCTGCTGTTCCGCATGCTTGCAGTGGTGGTGGCCTACTGGTTTCTGGCGCGCATCACCAGCCCCGATGCCAACCGCACCTTGCGCAGCACCAATGGCCGCATTCACGATGGCCGCGGTGGCTTTATGCGCTTCTAGGCCATTCGCTCGGCCTGGGCAACCAGCTTGTCGCCTTCACCCTTAAAGCCGCTTATTCTTACTCTTACAAAGGTGTTTACCTCGGCGGGGCTAGCCGCTATTTCTACGGGAATGTAGTGCTGGCCGTAACCCTTGCCTATTCCCCACGATACCCGCTCAATGAGCACCACCTGCTCCTTACCCATAAACGAGCGGTAGTACTCCTCCTTGTTCTTTGCCGAAAGACTCCTGATAGCCTCGCTTCGGGCAGCTTTTACCTTTTCCAGTATTTGGTTTTCCATGCGGTCGGCACGGGTACCTTTACGTCGTGAGTAGCGGAAGGTGTGCACGTGGCTAAAGCCCAGCTCGCGCACCATGCTGGCGGTATCCTCAAAGTCCTGCTCCGTTTCGCCGGGGAAGCCGGTAATAATGTCGGTGGTGAAGTTAAAGTGGGGGAGCTGCTTCCGAATGGCCTCCACCGTTTGCCGGAACTGGGCCGCGGAGTACATGCGGCGCATCTCGAGCAGTATGCGCTCCGAGCCGCTTTGCAGGCAGAGGTGCAGGTGTGGGCACATCTTGGGGTGGCTAAAGAGCTCCGCAAAGCGTGGGCTGAGGCCATCGGGCTCCAGCGATGAAATCCTTACCCGGAAGTCGCCGGGAACATCGAGTATTTGCCGCAGCACATCCTCAAAGGTGAGGCCGTTATGGTCGTAGCGACCAATGTTTACACCGGTTATCACCAGCTCCTTAAACCCGTTGGCCACCGTTTGGCGCACGTCGTCCAATATGCTATGGAGGGGGCGGCTCACCGCCTTGCCTCTCACCATGGGAATGATGCAGAAGGTGCAGAAGTTGTCGCATCCATCCTGAATCTTAATGAAGCTGCGCGTGTGCAGCCCGTGCTCCACCGGGCTGAAGCCAAACACATCCTGCTCCTGCCTCTGGGGAGCAAACGTTTCGCCACGGTAGTGCGCCTCCACCAGCTGCGGAATGGAGAACTTTCGGGTGTTATCCACCACGTAAACCTGTGCCTCTTCGGCAGAGAAGGCGGGAGTGTAGCCTTCGGCCATACAGCCGGTTACCACCACCAGCCCTTTAGGGCTTTTGCGTGCCGCCTGGCTAATTATGTTTCTCGATTTGTGGTCGCTCTGGTTCGTAACGGTGCAGGTGTTTACCACGCACACGTCCGACTCCTGTTCGAATGGCACAATGCTGTATCCCTCCTTTGTAAAGGTGGAGGCGAGAGCGTCGGTTTCGTACTGGTTGAGTCGGCAACCAAGCGTCTTGAACGATATCTTCTTCTCCATGCTATGCGGTTATGGCGGTGGTGACCAAAATGGGCTCTCCTGCCAGCGAAAATTCGTTGGCAGTGGTAATCCTCACCGTTACTATCTTACCAATCAGCGAGCCATCGGTGGCTAGAATTCTCGTAACCAGCCGACCCTCGGTATAGCCGGTGAGGTAGGGGGTACGCTGCTCGGTACCGGTAACCAGCACCTTTACGGTTTGTCCAACCAGCTTGAGGTTGTGCTCTAGGCTAATGCGCTTAAGCACCTCGGTAAGCCTAAGATGGCGCTCCTTTTTTACGTTGACGGGAACGTTATCGTCCCAGCGGTAGCTTGCCGCACCGGGCCGTGGCGAGTATTGCGCAATGTAGGCCATGTTGAACCTGAACTCCTTGAAAGCCTCCACCGTGTTTTGAAACTGCTCCTCGGTTTCGCCGCAGAAACCCACAATAATGTCGGTAAAGAGCGTGGCCTGGGGCAGCGTGGCCCGTAGCTTAGCAACCAGCTCGCGGTAGGTTTCCACGTCGTGCCGCCGATTCATGTGTATGAGCAGCTTTTCGTCGCCGCTCTGCAGGGGAAGATGAATTTGCTTTGCAAGGCAGCGGTGTTGCGCAATTACCTCAAACACTCTTGGGTCCATGTCCGAAGGGTGAGGTGAGGTAAAGTAAACCCAGAACTCCTCGAGGGAGTTGTCGCCCAGCTGACCAATTTTTTCCAGCAGCTCAGCAAAGGAAATCTCCTCGTTGGGCTTGTCGAGACCGTAGGAGTTTACGTTTTGCCCTAGTAGCGTAATGGCCTTGTAGCCCTGCTTTACCAGCTGCTCCACCTCATCCAGTATCTCTGCCGATGGACGCGAAACTTCCCGACCTCTGGTGTATGGTACGGCGCAGAAGGTGCACATTTTATCGCAGCCGTTCTGGATTGGCACGTAGGCCTCAAAGCCCGAACTATACTTGGGCCGAATGTTCCAGAGCGAGAAGATATTCTCGTTGTTGGTGAGAATGTGCGAGTTGCCCTGCTGCTTTAGCGAGGCAGGCGTTGCCACGCCATAGCCCCTTATCATCTCGGGCAGCTGGTTGAGCTCGCTCATGGGGAATACAAAGTCGAACAGCTTGAGGAATTTTTCCCTGTCGGCGGGCAGCACGCAGCCGGAGATAAAGGTTATGAGGTTGCGATGGTTCTTTGCCCGATTCCATTCGGCAATCTTGTTATACACCTTATCGATGGGCTTTTGGCGTACGGAGCAGGCCAGAATGCCCAGAATGTCGGCGTCGTTTTCCGTGAGTGCCTCCCTAAACCCCTCCCGCTCGAGGACCGCCCTAACGCGTTCCCCATCCGAGGCGTTCATCTGACATCCCAGCGTGAGCAAATGGTATTTCAACGGTAGTAATAATAAGTTACAAGTTACAGACTTCTTTCACTTATAAAGAGTAGTTGCCTAAAAGTAAACCTCGGTGGATACGTTTGCGCGGCTAAAACCTTTGGCTTTAATAATTTCAAGAGCATCGTAAATCATCTTGCTATTTCCGCAGAGGTAGAAGTGGGTGTTGGGTTCAAACTCCATCTCCTCCAGCAGCTTGGTAACCCGTCCGGCATAGCTGCCCGAGCCATCGCGCGAGGTGCAAAGCGTGTAGCGGGTAGGGTCGAAGCTTTCGCGTCCATATCCTTCCGATGCGCTTTTAACGCCATGAATCACATGGTAGTTTAGCTGGGGCTTGGTTCTCACCATGCTGTGGAAAGGTGCAATTCCGGTGCCGCTGGCAATAAAAATGTGCTTATGTGTATCCTCCTTCTCCTTCGAGATACCAAATTTACCGTAGGGGCCGTTTATTTCTAGAAGTTGACCAGCTCTTACGCGCTTAAGCCGTGGGGTAAAATATCCCGTTTTGACCTCCTTTACCAAGACTTCGAGGTAGCTATCGTTCTCCCCGCTATATACGGAGTATTCCCGGAGGTTATGGTCGCCCTTAATACCAAGGGAGATGTGCTGACCTGCTCTAAACTGCAAACCTCTCCTTGGCACCCTTACAATAAAGGTGTGGTCGGTGAGGTTGGTAACTGACTGTACGGTGAAATACCGTGTATCTATCATCAAATCCATGCTGTAAACTATTTAGGGTGCAAAATTATTCTTTTTTAGATTAATTATAAATAAAAATGGAAATTTATTGAAATGGATTGATGAGTAGGTTATTACAGCTTGTGTTGTACGTAAAAAGCCGGGATGTCCCGGCTTTTACTTTACTATTTAGCAACGAGATAGATTCGTTTGCCTATCAATACCCTGCAGCTTGACCGTCTTTTCGACTTTCAGATGCTCCATAAACAATGGGGTGTTATTTTTTTCCTGGTCTAACGATGAATGCTATACTTGGTCTTTATCGTTACGTTTCCTTTTAGCATGGCCCATACGGGGCAGATGGATTCTTCCGAAAGGGCTATGGCCTTCTCCATTTCAATGGGTGAGGCATCGGAAGAGGAGAGGGTAAAGTTCAACGTTATGGTGTGGAACGAAAGCGGATGTTCGCTTCGCCTTTCTCCCGTGGCCGTTACATGCATATCGGCGACTGTTTTGCCCATTTTTCGTAGCATGGCAGCTACGGCCGATCCGCTGCAGGTGGCTAGGCTCATCAGCATCAGCTCCAGCGGTAGGTAGCCGTCTCCATCTCCAAAAGGTGGAATGTAGTCCATCTTAATTGTTGGCAAATTTCTCAACGAGCTTGTGTATTGCATCCGAGGATTTGCCATGTCTACAGTAACTTCCAGTAGGTTGTTCATGGTGTGATAGGTTTGGAATATGATGCAATATAGCAAATCGCTCGATTGGGTGTGTAGGTCAAGGGCTGACCACTGTTGTATCGGGTGGGTTTAGATTAAGCATGCTTTTTCTGATATCCTCGCTATTTTTCCATCCGGCCTTCGAAGAATCGTCCACGGCACAAACCTTGAAGTCGGCTTGCTTTTCGTCGTCAACAAATATGAGCCTCACCTGCGCCTCCTTGGCCGTCTCCACCTCCATCCAGAAACCAATTTTGGTAACCTCCTCCTTTGTGTTTACAAAGTATATGTAGAAGTCTGCGTCGTCGGGATTGTCAACGTTAAATACCTTTACCTGGGCATCCTCAACCTTATCTACCTCAAAAAAAAGTTGTGCTTTGCCACTTGAGGTGACAAGCAAAAGCAGGAGTCCTAAGAAAAGTAGAAATCGAGCCATGCTGGTTTGAGTTGCCCTTAAAAGTAGAAAAAAATATTTTGAACAGAGGTGAATAGAGCAATTGTTAACCCATTCAAAACGATGGAATCGCAGGAATGTTACGGTGCCTCATGGTAAATAATCGTGCTTATATATTTTCTTTGCGCGTGAGAAAAATTAGCCCTATTGAAGCCATCAGGGCATACTGGCTGAAGCTGTATCCCACTAATGGGGTGCTGTTGTGATAGGCCTCGTATGCGCTGAATAGGAAAAGCAAAAATCCCGCAATTCGCGAGAGGTTGCCATTTTTGTAAAAGCCCCCAACAAAAAGCATGATAGCGCTCAAGAGGAGTAGAGCAGAGATGTAAAAGCCTGCCGAACCCAAATCGACATGGAGAACAGCCTGACCATACCGTGCCAAGAAGAATAGGAGGATAGTGATTCGGAATAACCACCATGCCATGGGAGCCAACTTTTGTAATGTTTTCATACTACTATCTGTTTTTACAAATGTAGAAATAATAGATCACAGGGATGATTTTCTAGCCTTCTTCTCCTATTGGCATTGCAAAAAAAATCCACCATTTAAAGTGGATTTTTTCATAAGGACGGCTTTGCTATTTTGTTTTGAGCAGCTTAAAGGCGTGGTTCCATCGGTTCTCCTTAAAGCCGGGGATGCACCAAAGTATGCAGAGTGGCTCAATGGCTCTGGCCGCCTCAACTGCCCCCATGTCTTCCGTGTCCCAACCAAACTTGTCGAGCAGGGTGGTAACCTCCTTTTTGGCGGCATCGCTATTGCCACATATGAACATGGTTGGTTTGCTTTCAAACTGTGGATTTACCATGTGTGAATTGCCCACGCTGTTAAAGGCCTTCACGAAATTTGTCTTGGGTGCAAGCTCCTGCAGCCTTTCCATTAGCGAATCACCGTTGGTGGTGAAAAAGGAGAGAACCCCATTCACGGGTGGCTTTTCGTCGATTGGGTTGGTGGCATCGATAACAATTTTGCCTTCTATCTTATCGGAAATTAGCTTTATAACCGATTCGGCAACCGTGCCTTTTACTGCGAGAATAACCATTTCGCCGAAAGCCGCAACCTCCTTAAAGTCACCAACCTCTGCTCCGGTATCCTTTTTTATTACCTCCCTCTTGGCAGCGTCGCGTGAACCAACCATGACGGAGTATCCGTGCTTAAGCAATCCTTTGGCCAGAGAGGTAGCAACCATCCCTGAACCAACTATTCCAACTTTTTTCATGGCACTATTTTTTCTTAAAAACAATCAGCGCCAGCTTAAGTTAAAGTTTAGAGCTAAGTTTTGGCTAATTGTGTTCGGCTGTTGTTATAACTATTTGAAGTAAAGTGTTTTGTGTTAACCATGAAATGAGGACATACCCAATTTTTAAGAAATCGGCTACAGCAATTTTTGAAATACTCTAAAGCGCTTGTGAAACTCCGCTCCAGCACGTTCCAGCTCGGCAAGCATGCGGGTATTGGTCTCCAGCACTAGGTGAACCTCTATGGTATTCATATTGGCCATTTTACAGGATTCGATAAGCTTCATGGCCATTGAGATTTCAAGCCCTTTTCCACGATGTTCGGGAAGAACTGCGCCTAGCATCAAATCGAGCTGTCGACTCCGCTTGATCGACCGGAGGATATGTATGAAGCCAAATGGAAGAATACGCCCTTTGGCCTTTTGAATCCCGGGGGAGAAGTTTGGTAGGCCAATGATGAACGCAGCTGGTTCGTCACCAGAAAATACCACCTTAACGTATCTTGGGTCAATAATGGTAAGGTAACGGTTGGCTAAGTCCAGCATCTCCTGCTGTTCCATGGGCACAAAGCCATAGAGATCGCCATAGGTTTTGTTTACTATTTCCAGAATGGGAACAACCCACGGCTTCAGCTGCTTTCGGCTTGTGAATTCCCGGATGGAATAGCCGTTGGTGCTTTCCAATCGCTGCTGTACTCGTTCGTAAAGAATGGGCATGCTTTTCTCAAGGTTCAGCTTGTATATCATGCAGTCCACCTCCTTGGTGTAGCCTTCCTGCTCAACCAGTGAAATCATGTAGGGAAAGTTACATGCGGAGTCGATAACCGGCATGTGTTCAAAGCCTTCGATGAGAAATCCTTGCGGATCCTTGTCGGAAAAGCCGTAGGGGCCAACAACCTTCACCATTCCCTTCTCTTTGGCCCACTGCTCAATTCGACCTAGCAGAGCATGGGCAACCTCCATATCGTTGAAGCACTCCAGGTAGCCGAAACGTGCATGGTGCTCATTTCTTAGCTGGTTGTAGGTCCGGTGAATGATTCCCATAATTCGGCCAACAGCTTTACCGTCTTTAAAAGCAACTAGCATTAGGGTATCGGCAGCGGCAAAGGCTCTGTTTTTCTTCGGATTGAAGAACGACCACTCATCAATATAGATTGGCGGCAGCCAGGTATCATGGTTTTTGTGAATTTTTTCTGGTAGGTAGATAAAGGTTCTGAGGTCCTTATGGGTTATTACTTCCCGTAGTTCAACCATATAATTTGTGTTATTTCTATGTATCCAACTCTAAGCTAATTTAATGTTAACTACGGATAAAAATTCGAGTAGGAGGATTTTTTTTAACGCCTCATGGAACAGCCCTTAATATCGCTACTGGATTATTTTGAACTTTGTGGAAGCTTATCTACTATGCTCTGTAAATTTAACAAGCCATTGGTAGGCTCGTGACGAGAGGAGAAGTAGTAGTGGTGCGCTAATGAGGCCTGCCGCTACATCAACGGCATAGTGCGCCTTTATGTAGATGGTGGAGAGGCAAAGAATAAAGACGAGTGGAAGCACCCAGGCAAGCAAAGCCCTAGCATACTTGGCGCACAGAATGGTGATTATTATTCCAATGCCCACATGCGAGCTGGGGAAGGCGGCTGTTGGGCCTTCTCCTAACCGTTCAACCCAAACTACCATCTCCCGGAAGATACCGGAGTTGGGAATATGCCTAAAGGGTTCCGGCAGGAAGTACTGTGGACCAGCAACGGGGAAGATGATGAATATAAGGTAGTAGATGTAGAATGAAAATACCACAACAAATAGGGAGTAGTCGAACATCTTTCTATTCCGAATGAATAGCCAAACGGTAAGGCCAAATACTAGAAAGTAGTAGGAAAAGTATCCAAAATTCATCAGCTCGCTGAACCATGGCATTGGAAAGTGTTGGTAGAAGCTTATGCTGGGCTGAAATCCAAATATTGACTGTTCAAGGTTGAGTATCTCTGGATCGAAATTGCTGAATATAAGGTTGTTGAGATAATCGGTTTCGGAGTAGAAATAGCCAAGAAAAGCTAGCGGGTATGCCCTTCGGAGAAATGTCAAAACGATGCTCGACCCTTTTTTATCTAGGACAATTATCCATCCCATAAGGATCACAAAGGCAAATCTTATGAGTAGATGGAGCCATACGCTGTTTAGCCTTCCCGAAAAAATACTCATAAAAATGGCCGTGATGAATATGTAGGCTAGGGTAGCTATATCGAGTGGAAACAGTCTTATGCCGCTGCGCTCCATGTTTTTTATTACGAAGATAGTGTAAACGGAATGAATGAAACGGAAGGTAATGTAAAAAAATGCGGCGCATATCCACTCACCGGTTCGGATTATGCGCCGCAAACACCTAAGCTAAAAACACTATTACTACTCACCCTAACTGTTTTGAACCGGTGATCCACATATCTAGTTTCTATATGTGCCAAGCTACTGCTGGCTTAATTGTTGCCTCGTCGCTGAATATGGCGGTTGGCTTTTCTCTTAGATTATACCTGGAGCTCATGACCTCTCCGTAGGCACCAGTTGAGAGTATGGCAAGTAGGTTACCCCTTGATGCTTTTGGAAGCGATACGCCATGGGCAAAGCAGTCGGTACTTTCACATACAGGGCCAACCACGTCATAAACTTGGGTGGTGTCGAAGGAGTTGAGGTTTACAATTTTATGAACAGCATTGTAGAGAGCAGGACGCATAAGGTCGGTCATCCCTGCATCCACCACGGCAAATTTCTTTTCTTCACCACCCTTAACGTAGAGGACACGGGTGATCAGGCTACCGCACTGGGCAACAATGGAGCGTCCGAGCTCAAAATGAACCTTTTGCCCTGGAAGTAGGTGGAGCGACTTGCTGAATGTGTTGAAGTAGTTCTCAAAGTCGGGCATTTCATTCTCCTCCGGGTTTTCGTAGGAGATACCTAAGCCACCACCCACGTTCAGGTAAGGCATGAAGGTATTCTTGAAGTATTGCTCCTGTAGTAGGTTAATCTTTTCCGACAACTGCTTGAAAATCTCCATTTTAGTAATCTGGGACCCGATGTGCACATGAAGTCCGATCAGCCTTACGCTTTTTAGTTCCGGTAGGAGGTCGATGGCCTCGTTTAGCTCAGTGGGGGAGAGTCCAAACTTATTGTCGAGTGTTCCGGTGGTGATATGCAAGTGCGTTTCGGCCGAAATGTTGGGGTTTACGCGAAGTGCAACTAAGGCTCGCTTACCCTGCAGTGCGGCTATACGGTTAATTACCACCAGCTCTTCCACCGACTCGCAATGGAGGCAAAAGATATTTTTCTGTAGCGCATAGTCAATCTCTTTATCGGTTTTGCCCACTCCCGCAAACACAATCTCCTTGGCAGGAAAACCAGCATCAAGTGCAGCCTTAATTTCATTGCCGCTTACACAGTCCGCTCCAAATCCGTAGGAGGCAATCTCCTTCAGTATGCGCTCGTTTGCGTTGGCTTTTACCGCGTAGTGAACAGTAAATCCCAATGCTTTTGTTATGGACGATACTTTCTCCAGCGTGCTTCTGAGGAGGTCGATATCGTAGAGATAGAATGGCGTTGGTAAACTTTGAAGTGCTTCTGTATTGCTAATGGGAATCATTGTTTTTGCATGTTAAAGTTGACATTTTGCTGCTAGCATATTAACTCATACCCCTCAATCCGAGGTTGGCTTTCCGGTTCCGATTCATTGAGTATCGGCTGGATTAGCTGAAGTGCAGGTATTTTGTGCTCCTCGCTGACGAGTAGGGAGATGTTGTGGCTACTTCCACCGTAGGATATCATTCTGATGGGGATGTTTCTTAGCACCTCCATTATCTTGATGGCTGCGCCAGGCCTTTCTGCAACAAAATCGCCTACTATGCAAATAATGGACTGGTTGAGATCCACCTCTACTACCGAAAATTGTTCCAGCTCCTCCACTATTTCCGACAGCCGGTCACCATTATCGATGGTCAGTGAAACGGCAACCTCCGAGGTGGTAATCATATCCACCGGTGTTTTGTAGCTGTCAAAAACCTCAAAGACTCTTCTCAGAAACCCGTGCGCCATCAGCATTCTCGATGAGCGAATCTTGATGGCTGTAATCCCGCTCTTGGCTGCCACTGCTTTTAAGTTCGATGCTTGGTAGCTGGCCGTGATGAGTGTTCCAGGATTTTCCGGCTCCAGCGTATTCTTGAGCAGCACCGGAATGCCTTTTTTTCTACATGGGTGAATGGTTGCTGGATGGAGAATTTTTGCCCCAAAGTAAGCCAGCTCGGCAGCTTCGTCAAACGATAGGTTGCGGATTGGCTTGGTGTTGCTTACATAGCGTGGGTCGTTGTTGTGAAAGCCATCAATGTCAGTCCATATTTGCACCTCTTCGGCATTGATGGCGTTGCCGATAATGGCGGCAGTGTAGTCGCTACCTCCCCGCTTGAGGTTATCTATTTCGCCCTTTGCATTTCTACATATAAATCCTTGTGTAATATATACATCCATCTCTTTGGCCTCTTCCATGAGCCGTGAAATATTTTGCGAGATATAGTACATGTCGGGTTCGCCATCCTTGTCTACACGCATGTAGTTAAGCGATGGAAGCAGAACAGAGGGAACCCCGGTCTCCCATAAGTAGAGGTGAAAAAGGTTGGTAGATATTATCTCACCTATGGAAAGTAGCTGCTTTTCCAACTTTGAACCTGTTTCTGTTGCTACTGCATCAATGGCGTCGGTAAAAATGAGTGCGATGGTGCGTTTAGCATTCTTTTGATACTCATCGGTTTGGTAAAGCTCCTCAATCACATGCGAGTAGTTTTCCTGCATATTTTGGAGCATGGTTTGGGCCTTCTTTTTTTCCCCATTGTTGGCCGCATTGGCGATCTCCACCAGCTCATTGGTGGTACCTGCCATGGCCGATAGAACAACAACTACCTGTTCTCCAGAGGGAATTATATTGGTAAGACTTTTCATTCTTACGGCGCTACCAACCGATGTTCCTCCAAATTTGAGCACTTTCATAGCCTCATGTTGTATTAGGGTTCAAAAAAAGGGCCTGCAGTTTCCTGCAGGCCCTTGTTCATATTGTGTTTTTAAAAATCACACCACATTTCATCCAAGCCTGCAGGTCATAACGCGTTTCTTTGAATTATGCATACCCTTAGTCATCATACCGGTGGTCGGCATAATGGAATGGGTATTCACGCGCTTATTCTGCAACTTGGTAATCATTGTTATCACGAATTATTATGCAATAATAGGTTATTTTTTCATAATCGGTTCATTTTGTATGTGTTTTTAGTGTTAAATTATCTGAACTGAATTGTAATGCAAAGATAACTAATAGTATGCGAATTCCTGTTTTTGTTTACCTGTGGTTGTTTTGTATTTTATTGCAACGAATGTGTAATAGTTATGCAGATAAAATCCTGAGATGACTATGCACCTTGGCACAGATAGGAAATTGCTGTAACAAAAAAAGGGCTGCCCTATGGACAGCCCCTTGTATTTTTTCAACACTTATTTTTAGAAACCAATGTTGAAGCCGAGGTTGTATTGCATGTAAGAAACCTTACCACCTTCGATCTTGCCTAGGTTGTTGTAGGCAACACCAAGGTTGAACCACTTAATCTTAAGACCAAGTTCTAAACCACCACCAAATTTCGACTTTGAAAGGTATTCAGAAGTAGCATTACCTAGTTCATCAACACCAACGGTGCCGATTTTGGTCATATACATACCTGTCATAAGAGCTGCATATGGACGAACTTTGGTTTCGGTCATGTAGTATACACCCTTGAGCAAAATTGCGTTGATTTTGGTAGCCTTAAGGTCAAGACTTGTGCCCATATCACCAAAAGAGGCTCCTACCATGGTGGATGAATTGTATTCCAAGCCTGCAGCTAACTTTGAGGTAAAGTTGTAGGTGCAGTTGAGGTAACCATCAACACCACCGCTGGCAATGTCCTTTAGGTCACCTTGAGGGGCAGCATAACCACCACCAAAACCGATGTTCCACTTGTTGTCTTGTGCATTTACAGCAAGAGTTGCTACTACAAATAGTAGTGTGTAAAGAGTTCTTTTCATAAAAATTTTATTGGGTTTGTAAATTCAAAACGAAAGTAGTTCAAGAATTTTAATTTGCAAATATATTTTTGAATTGTTTGGCGATTGTTGAGTGTGTTTTATAACATGTGCCAATGAGTAGGAATATTAATTATCAATTTGTAAAATACGAGCGATAGCGATGGTTTGCTATTTTTAAGTGTTTAATGGTGATTTTGTCAAAACTGTGCGTTTAGTATTTGTAGATTATTAGGCGTTATTGTTTATTCAAATATATTTTGTGTTAAGAGTTAACAGCTTTGGATGCAAATCCTAAACTAATAAAGGGAAGTGCACAGGAGACGTAGGCAAGGTCTATGGCGTCGTGAAAGATGATTACGTTCCATCCGTCCTCTATCCAGCTTTGCAGAAGGTAGATGGTCATCATACCAGCAAGAAGAAGTGCAATTTTCTCAATTACGGCTTTACCTCCTTTTACCTTTATAAAGGAGAGTGCCATTGCCACAGCACCAAAGAGCACTACAATCCATGCACTTAACTTGTTGGTTTGTAGTATAAACGGGTTGTGACGCAGGAATGTCATATGCTGGATATCCCTTAGGGCACACAGTGGAATGGTGGTTATAAAGATTGTCTAACAATTGTTACTATAATGACTAGTCATTTTTTGCTAAGTAAATTGAGGCAATGAGCCTATACTGATAATGTTGTTTCATCATATCCAACTAGTGATACAAATATTGCAGTAATTTAGCAGAATTAAGAGTATGTGTGATGCCTTATTACACTTCTACAACACAAAATACAAAATTGATATTGATTCAAGTTACGCTTAAAATTGTTGATCTATGAAGGAAATAATCAGCGATAGTCGATTTGTTTCCATGTGCGGTCTTTACTGTGGTGCATGTGGTTCTTTTAGGAAAGGGAAATGTCCCGGTTGTGCGGAGAATGCAAAGGCCACCTGGTGCAAAGTACGCTCGTGCTGTAAGGAGAAGGGGTATGCCTCCTGTGCCGACTGTCAAACCTATGCCAATCCCATGGATTGTAAATACTATAACAATGTTATGGCCAGCATTTTTGGCTTTATTTTCCGCTCCGACCGTAAGGCCGGTATTACCATGATTAAGGAGAAGGGCTATGATGGCTTTGCTCGCCATATGGCCGCTAATGGATTACAGGCAATCAGAAGGAAGTAAGTTCAACAATACTACATCGCGCAACACTGTGAACCGTTGTAGGCAGCGCAAACCACTGGTTTATATTCAATAGTGTAAGATTGTGCTCGTACAGGTGGGTATGTTATGGTGGTAAATGATCTGCATTAATATCGGCATGTGTGAAAATTTCGCTGATTAATTTTATACATTTGCACCCCTTTTTTTACAAAGGAACAATGCAGATAACGATAATTGATCTAAAGCAATAATTCATTGACAGCAAAAGATTTCACGCACGGTAATATTAGCAGGCAGATTATTATGCTGGCTTTGCCGATCATGGGGACAGCCTTTATTCAGATGGCTTACAGCATGACCGACATGATTTGGATTGGCCATGTAGGCAGCAAGGCGGCGGCAGCGGTTGGTGCTGCAGGTTTTTTCCTTTGGTTAGGAAACTCCTTGCTATATACTACAAAGGTAGGAGCAGAGGTTGGCATTTCTCAAAGCCTTGGATCGAAGAATGGTTCTCGGGCAACGCAGTTTGCTTCGCATTCCATGGTAATAAGTGCCGTTATGGCTATTATTTATGGTCTTGCACTATTCGTGTTTAGCACTCCACTTATAGATTTTTTCAAGTTCAAGGATTTATCCGTTTCTGCTGAAGCAGTGGGCTACCTTAAGATAATTGCGCCGGGAATGCTCTTTACCTTCTTGAATGGAACCTTTTCAGGAATTTACAACGGTAGTGGCAAGTCCAAGATCCCCTTTTATGCCAATGCCGTTGGCTTGGTAATCAACATTGTGCTCGACCCCATTCTTATCTATGGCTTTGGCCCTTTTCCTCGGATGGAGGTGGCCGGTGCAGCGGTTGCAACCCTAATTTCACAGGCCATTGTAACGTTGATTTTTGTTGTTAACCTATCCGACAGCAAATCACCTTTCCCTGAGCTTTTCCGAAAATTTCAGCTACATGGTGAGGTAGCTTGGCGGGTAGTTAAAATAGGATTTCCGGTGACGCTGCAAAGCGGGTTGTTTGCCTTCTTTGCCATGAATATTGCACGTATTGTATCCGGCTGGGGAGAGCTGGCGGTAGCTGTGCAAAGTGTTGGAGCACAAATTGAGGCCATCTCGTGGATGACCGCTAGCGGTTTTTCCACAGCACTTGCCAGCTTTATTGGGCAGAACTTTGGAGCCAGCCAGTTCCAGCGTATTCGGCAGGGATATTATCGGACTTTAGGTATAACAATGACGATAGGGGTTTTTACAACGCTTGCTTTTGTTCTCTTTGGCGATACCATATTTGGATGGTTTATTCCTGAGGCAAATGCCATGCGCGAAGGGGGCATTTATTTAAAGATATTGGGAGCTTCTCAGCTTTTTATGATACTCGAAATCACCACCTCTGGAGCGTTTAATGGAACAGGAAAAACAATGCCACCGTCCATCGTTGGTATTGTCTTCACAGGATTACGTATTCCTTTAGCAATTGCGCTTACAGCAGTGGTTGGGCTTTCTGGGGCGTGGTGGAGCATTAGTATCTCAAGCGTGGTGAAAGGTGTGGTGCTTTTTGTTTGGTTTGCCTTTTTCCTAATGAGGCTGCCCATAGAGCGTGCAAAGTTAACTATCCCCCAAAAGCTTTTTATTCACTTGATTCCATCCCGAATGCGCCAGTCTATTGTGGAAGGAACCAACGATTGATGTTGATTTGGGATTCTTTTTTCCGAAGCTGTCAGTAATACAGTAACAAATTTCTGCCTCTTACTGCTTTTTCCTATTTACAAGCCATACGCCTAAAAGCACAATGGTAATATTTACCAAGGCAAATAGGGTGATGGTTTCGCCATCGGCAATGCCCCAAAGTATTGCAAAAACAGGAATAACATAGGTAACAGAGGTGGCAAAAAGAGCGCTGGTGTGGCGGATTAAGTTGTTGTAGATAAACAGTGAAAGTACCGAGCCAAATGTGGCAAGCGTTAGTGTAGCAGCAAGGCTTGACCAAAAGTGTGGCGAATGATAGGCAGCCGTTAGGTTGGTGGAAAACAGAATAATACCAGCTGGTGGGCCCACGAGCATGAAGGCTAGTGACGTTATCTCAATACCATTCATACCTTTAAGCTTTGCCTTGACTTCATTGGCATTAATACCATATCCAAATGTGGCAATTACAACGTAAAGCGCATAAAGATTTACGTTCTCAAGAAAATCGAATCGACCCTCCGATACTAAACCAATAGCGCCAATAAGTCCAATTACAATACCAAGGTATTGATTTCGCGCTGGCCTACTTTTGTAAAAAAGAATGCCAACAATTAAGGCAAAGAGAGGGGCAAGACTGTTGAGCATACCTGCAAGCGAACTCGTTATCTGAGTTTCCGATAGCGTGAATAGGAAAGCCGGGAAAAATACTCCAGCATAGCCAACAATGGCGAGATGAAGTACATTCTTTTTATTTAGCTTACGTATGTGTCTTAAAAATACCGGAATGAGTATCAGAAACGAGAAGAAAACTCTTATGGCAGCCACCTGAACATCTGTAAATGCCTCCAACCCCTTTTTCATGAGTATGAACGAACTGCCCCATATAAGAGCCAACAGCATCATGGAGGCCCACTGCCACCGTTTTTTAGAGAGGTCAAATGCCATAATTCAACTTTTTGCAAAGATGCTATTTCTACACCATAGTTTAATCTTGCTCTTAATTATTTATCCCTACGCTTCATAAATTTTCTGGTTAACAATCCTATACCGAATATTGGCAAGGTAAATTTCCATTCGAGCTCAGCTTTATTTCCCTATCTTTGTTTATGGTTGTTTAGTAAGGATTTTCAAAGTTGTTGGCATGAGCAAAAAGTTGGGCGCATCGCTGGGGGAAGTTCACTCCAGCATTGATACTACAATAAAAAAGGGATATTGGCGGAGATTATTGGCGTTTTTAGGACCAGCCTACCTTGTTAGCGTTGGCTACATGGATCCGGGCAACTGGGCCACGGATATTGCTGGTGGGAGCCAGTTTGGGTATACGCTTATATGGGTGCTGCTCATGTCCAACATTATGGCGATTCTGCTGCAGTCGTTGAGTGCCCGTCTTGGAATTGTTCGTGGACTCGACCTCGCTCAAGCGTCAAGGGAATACTATCCGCCTTTTATTAACATTATACTTTATGGATTGGCCGAGACGGCCATTGTGGCTTGTGATCTGGCTGAGGTACTTGGAATGGCCATTGGATTGAACCTTCTTTTTGGCTTACCGCTCATATTTGGGGTGTTAATTACCTTCTTGGATACCTTCATTCTCATGTTCTTGATAAATAGGGGGATGAGAGTAATGGAGGCCTTTATTTTGGCCTTGATAATGGTGATTGGAGTTGCCTTTTTAGTCGAGATGATATATGCCCAACCTATTGCCGGAGAACTAATGAAGGGATTTATTCCTCATCTGCCTACGGATGCGGCTCTTTATATTGCCATTGGGATAATAGGGGCCACAGTAATGCCTCACAACCTTTACTTGCACTCTTCACTGGTGCAAACGCGGAAGTTCAACAGCGACAACTCCTCCATTAGGCAGGCGATAAAGTTCAACATGATTGATTCCGTGGTTGCGCTTAACTTGGCATTCTTTGTCAATGCAGCCATATTAATTCTTGCCGCTTCGGCCTTCTATAAGAATGGACATTTCAATGTTACCGAAATTGAACAGGCCTATAAGTTTCTTGCACCCTTGTTGGGCTCTCATCTAGCACCAATATTGTTTGCTGTTGCGCTAATTGCTGCAGGACAGAGCTCTACCATCACAGGTACCCTTGCTGGACAGATTGTGATGGAGGGGCATATTAATCTTAGAATCCGGCCTTGGTTACGCAGGCTTATTACTCGTTCACTGGCCATCATACCCGCTGTGCTGGTAATTTTATTGTTAGGCGAAAGCTATACCGGGAAGTTGCTCGTTTTTAGCCAGGTGGTACTTAGTCTCCAGCTTGGTTTTGCTGTGGTACCGCTCATCCACTTTGTTAGTTCCAAGGAGAAGATGGGGATATTTGCCATAAAAAAACCAACTCTGATTCTCTCCTGGCTCATCGCTGCGGTTATTCTTATTCTAAATATTAAGCTGGTTATCGACGAGATTCATGGGTGGTTTCTTACTGTTTCAAACCCTGGACTACTCTGGATAACAGTTGTTCCAATCGTTTCATTCTTTGGCATGGTAATGCTATTTATTACCTTTGGACCATTGTTTGTGAAACGTCGGCAGAAAATGGCACTGGTGCCCCACGAAGTTATCCCGCTTAAGTTGGAACTCAAACCGGAATTCAAGCGAATTGCCCTTGCCTTGGACTTTACCCATTCCGATGGGGATGTTATTAACTACGGGATTAGTACTGGCCGTACAGAGGCAGAGTACCTTCTCATCCACGTGGTGGAATCGGCCGGAACATTTGTTTTTGGAAGTGAAATACAGGACCTTGAAACGCAGCAGGACACTGCGCATTTGGAGGGCTATGCCGAGGAACTTCGAGAACAGGGATATCGGGTTGAAATTTTGGTTGGATTTGGTAGTCCAAAGCACGAAATCCCCAAACTTGTTACCACCTTTAATGCCGATCTACTTGTAATGGGGGCCCATGGTCACAACCAGATCAAGAAGATTATTTTTGGTCAAACGGTGAATTTTGTGAGAAGGCAGCTGCGAATACCTGTTTTAGTGGTTCGTCATAGAGCTGTAAAGAGATAGCTGAAAAAGGGAGGTGTTACCTCCCTTTTTTGTTAATGATTATGGTTGCAGGAATGCCCATCTCCATGCTCATGGGTATGGTTACAGTTAGCCTGGTTGCCCTTTTCATCACCGTTGAGGAATTGCTGAAGTACGGATTCAACATTGCCAGAATACCCAGCATGAACTGTGATGCCACTTCTCGATAGAGTATTTACAGCACCTTGTCCAATGTTGCCAGCCAACATGGTTTCTACACCTTTTTCTGAAAGCACGGTGGCTATGTTAGACTTGCAGCCACAGCCATTTGGGGAGGGAACAACCTCTTTTTCGGCAATGGTATTGTTGTCGTCGATGGAGTAAACCGTGAAGTACTCACAGTGGCCAAAGTGGCCATCGACCATATTCCCATTTGATGGTAATGCTACTTTTTTCATTTGAACTATTAATTATTGAGTGTTTATTGTTACAGATTCTTCACCTTTTCCGGTGCAGTTGCAGCCGTATAAACCGCAATGAGGGCAGGTGGAGGTTGATGTTTCAATGCTGAGCCTCTTTCCAAAAATGAGTGCTTCTGCCACCTTTTTTCGAGCCTCTGCTAAAATTCGTCCAAAGGTAGCTCTGGATACACCCATCTTTTCTGCTGCCTCCTCATGGTAAAGCCCCAGAAAATCGGCTAATCGAATAGCCTCAAGTTCGTCAAGGTTTAACTGAATGGCCGTAAGTTTTTTCCTTTCACAGCCAATAGGGGAAAAGCCTGCTACTGTGGGCTCATCGGATATTCTTCTACAGCACTTTTTTCTGGGCATATGCTCAATTTGCGTGGTGCAAATATAAGCATATGCTCATTATGATTATCAAAATAGAAAGATTTTTGAGCTATTTGTAATTTTCGTCCCGATCATCTGGACGCAGAAATGTTTTCGGTAGTTCTGCTTTTGCTTCAATCGTTTTGCCAGTAACGGGATGTGGAAATTGTAGGGAGTAAGCAAACAATCTGATTTGGCGTTTAATTTTGCTGCTGGCACCATAGCGGTAATCGCCCACAATTGGGCATCCAATGTCGGAAAGGTGTACCCTAATTTGATTCTTTCTTCCGGTATCCAGCTTTACCTCTAGGAGGAAGTATGGCGCGACCTCTTTTACCAACCGGAAGTTGGTAATGGCGAATTTGGCCTCTGGTGATTTGATTCCTGAGTATACTTTTAAGCTCTTTGGATGCTCGTGTAGCCAGCTTTCAACAACTCCTTCTGTTGTTCTTGGTGCATTTTCTACAAGGGCATAGTAGAGCTTTTCCACGCTTTTCCAGTTTTCTTTAAGCTTTTCCTGAATAGCAATGCTTTTGGCGAAGATGAGTAAGCCGGCCACTTCCCTGTCGAGTCGGTGAACTACGTAGATACGCTCACGTCCCTTGGAGGTTAGGCTAATGTAGCTGCCAAGTATTCCGAAAAATGATTTTCGATTCTCCTCCCCAACACCATGGGTGAGTAGGCCAGCTGGCTTTTGTGCAATGAGTAGATAATCATCCTCATAGAGGATTGGGAAGGGGGGAGCCGATCGTCTTGCAGGCTGCTTTTCGCGCTCCAAAATAACTTCATCTCCAGGGTTGATTATTTGCCTCGGGTTGTTGTTAGGTTTTCCGTTGATTTGAATGGTGGCGTATTCAATAATCTTTTTTGCCTTAGACTTCGATCCTAAGTTCATTTTTTGCATCACTAAATCGAAAAGTGTAATGGGAACCTCGGTGAATAGCTTCATGGGAGCGGTGTTTATTTGCAAAATTAGTAAAATGAAGCGGCTTTCAACGGTTTAACGTTTCATTGTGCCCTACAAGAAAATAACCGGCCACGATAGCTGCCGGTTATTTTCTTGTATTGTTAATGTTTTTTTTAACGTTTATTGCAATTGATTTTTGAGAAAGTAATAAACGCCGTAATTTCCACTATAGGGCATTGCTTTACCATTGTATGAAAGGCTGTCGTACTGATAGTAAGTACAACACCCATTGTTTACAATATTTGCATCGAAGTGAATGGTGTCAATATCGGTATGGTTAAGATACAGATAAAAGGTTTTAACGCTATCCATTCCAGCACTAGCCCTTGAAATATCGGTCGTGTATATGCATTTACCTAAATAAATGGAGGTGACAAATACAAAGTTAACCGATTTCTCAATGTTGTTGTCGAGATAGTAAAGCCTAATGGAATCAGGAACAAAGGTGGTGTCATTTATCATACTTAACCCTGTTTCCGAAGGAAGCAATGTGAATACGAACGGAGTAGGGTTAGTAATACAGTTGCTGCAATCATTATCATCCGCACAGGAAGAACTGAATATTGCAATAATTGTCAGTAAGGGAATTATTTTTTTCATAGTTGCTAAGGTTTGAGGTTACCTTACCATTACAAATATTATACCGTTGACCTTGTTAATCGTAGAAATCTTCTGTAGTGGATAAACTTTTCAAGGTTAAACAAGCTATTGGTGGGTGATTACTGCTAATACTGCAGCATATTCAACTGGTAATCAACTACTAACGGATAATGAGCCCAACAATTTTCTCAAGCCATTTGGCATCAACTTCATCAAACGATGCAAGCTCGCTGCTGTCCACATCCATCACACCAATTATCTGTTGGTTAGAGTTGTATACTGGCACAACAATTTCCGATTTCGATCTGGAGTCGCAGGCAATATGACCTGGAAATTGTTCCACATCCTCAACAATAATTGCTTTTCCTTGGTTAATGCCAGCCCAGCAAACGCCTACATCCTTTTTCAGTTCCATGCAGGCCACTGGTCCTTGATAGGTGCGTACCACCAGCCTGTTATCGGGTGTAAGGACGTAAAATCCACACCAAAAAAAGTAATCCATTTTGTGCTTAAGTACCGCGGAAATGGTACACATTCTGGCGGTAACATCATCCGACTTCTTTACCAGCTCTACCAGTTGGTCGTAAATGCGCGAGTAACGCGAATCTTTTTTCTTTGTCTCCATAGCAATTTATTCTGAGCAATAGACAGCAAAAGTAGGCAAAGGTTCACCAATGCCCAAAAATCTTTTTTCACTTGTTTTTCAAACGAAAGGGTAAAGCTATTATCCGGCATGGTTTTGCATATCAGAGGTCGTAACTTGTGAAGCAGATAATGATGTTGAATAATGGGACGTCAACCTATACACATTTGTTTTGTTTTGTTCGTGCTCTTCATCACCGGTTGTGGTCAGGCTCGGCAAAATGATGAACCAGTTAAATTGGCGGTAGAGGAAGCTCCCTTGAAATCGGGAATTGTAGTTTTTAGGCCAGTTCGGATGTTGGGTGTATTGGTTTCAAACACCCTCTACTTTGACGATTATGGCCAAAAGCAAATGGTGGAAACGATAAGTGAAGGAAATGTGTTTGGCCTTTCTAGTAAGAATCACTCCGTGAGCTTGCTTGCCGATGGGTATATGTATTCCTTTGATTTATATAGGGAGGAGAATGGGCGGAATGTTACAGAAAATTTGATAGTTAAAACGAAGCTTACTACTGCCTTACTGGCCGATTACCCATTGTTTCTGCTTTCCGACTCCATGACACGTTTTATTGACTATCGCGAGGAAGGGAGTGAATTGCTCGTTGGTGTAAAAGGCACAAAATTCTCATACTGCCTTTACTCGGAGTATCCACAGAGGCGAATTCACGGTGTTCAATATAATAGCGTTATTTTGAGAGCCGAGATCAAGGGTGTTGAGATAGTGGCTCAAACCTTTTTCCGAAATCCAGATATTCCAAGTCAGCGTTTTGACCTTCCTTCCAACTACAAGATACAGGAGTATGATTCTGGTGAGATTGATGCAATTTCTCCCACAGGTGGAGAGGATGTGGAGGGTTGAATTACCTGCTCCTTGCCACTAATGGTCGAAGCAGGTAAACTGAGAGTGCCGCAAGAAGGTAGGCCAGCAGTGTTCCCCAAAGCAAGCCCAAAGTGGGATAGAAGATGCTCACAGCCCACCCATATATAACAATATTAGCAGAGGTGATGAGCATAACCTTTCCTGTAGCCCTTGCAAACTGGCTTCCTGCGCTCATGGTGAGTATTACCATTGAGGAGAGCATTACTGCCGGAAATGTGCTAAATAATCCGCTCCAGTAGGCGTTACCAGCCTTACCAATTGTAACTGCACTACCAACGACTATGCCCGCAAATATGGCTCGGGTGAGCAACTGTGTGTGGGTAAATTTCTTATTGGTTTTTGGCAAAGAGATAATGCCGAACTTCAGTTCCGCTGCCAGGTAGGTGAGTGTAGAGACAGCGAGGTATGCAATGGAGCTAATCCACACCGGTACACTTTTAAAGTAGACTGAAAGAGCTGCTAAGGCAAACCATGAAATAACAGAAATTATTGTTGCTGCCAGTAATCCTCTTTTAACTAGGGCAATAAAAATGAATAGGAATATGGTGTCGATGAGCATGCCTGTTGGAACAGCAGATGCTGACTGTGCTGCAAAGTATGCTCCTTTAGTAATTCCAATGAATAGAAGGGAAACTAAAATGGTTGAAGGGAGGTTTGACACCATCCCTCCACTTTTACTGCCTAGCTTTTCCGACAACATTGTTGCCAAGCTTATCCATATTCCCCCTATGAGAAATGCGAGTATAATAAGTTGCATAAGGTAATTTACTTGTAGGTTAGTCGCATTTTTTGACGTTCAAACTTTACTTGTGCTTAAAAGATAAATGGGATTATCCTCCACGTTGTTTGCATATAGGCCTTATAATTTGGTATCTCCTTAATCAGTAATTTTTCTTCTATATGAATTTTAAGCATCAAATCTATTACAAGCAGCGCAAGAAAACAACCTTTTGGCAATGTGGGGTGTTGGATGGTAATTGGGGCAGTAAATAGTATAACTGCAAGGTACATGGGGTGACGAATAAATAGGTATGGCCCGGTCATCCGCAACTCCAATCCTTGTCTAGGAATTGGGAAAATGGATACATTGCTTATTCCAACAACTAATATGGCCCAAATACCTATCAGCAGGCTCATCAGCTGTAATAAGAGCAGCCAAGCGTTATGCAGGGTAATAATTGGCCCCAAAACAAAGAGTATTCCAATAAATAAAAACTGAAGCGCTGTTAGTGTTTTTCCAACTTTTTTCATTGGGCAAAATTAACGTATTATGGTTGTATAATTTCAGTTGGTCTATTAATTGTAATGACCAATTGAACTTTTAAAGCTTCCCTACAGAAAAATGATGATTGCACTGTTAGTGTTGCTGTTTTCCGTATCGAAACACAAGGATGGCTATTCCTCTTATCATTCCCCACTGTAGAGTTAGGGTGATAAGAGCTGTAGACGTTATGATAATTATGGTTAACCAAAAGGAGGAGCTGAGGTGAATTCCCAATCTTGCTGGCCATTGAAAAACATCATCTTTGTTCTCAACGTTAAAGATAATAGTGCCAATGAAGGTGGTTAGGGTGCCGAGAAAGCAGATTGTATTTGCTTTTTTAGCGAGTTGTTTGGCGAGTATCTTCTCTCCTCCAATAAAGTATGCTTTTCTCCCTGCAAACCACCCAGCCCCCAATCCGGGAATTATGCTTTGCCAAGGTAGCTTGTAGTTAATAATCCAGAAAAGAAACAGATAAAAGGAGTAAAGAGCAATTAAGGATAGGATAGGCAGCGTGAAGGCTCTATTAACAAACTCATCAAGGACAAGTATGTCGATGAGTAGTCCAACAAAAAAACCTGCCAACGCAGTTGGCATAACGTAGTTTGAAGAGAGGGTTTCAGCGCCTAACCGCCAAGCAATAAGCATGAAAAGGACGGGTGGGGCACCACCCATAATTATGTAAAGTATAGTTTTATCAAGTCTATTCATGCTTTGGGAAAAAACTAAGTTTCAGGAAATATCATCTGCATAATTTTCACCAGATTACCTGTGCTATCATGCTGTGGGCTACAGGCCGATTTGCAGGCTAACGAGGCTCCGCCATGATTTAGGATGCGGACGGTAGCTTCAAAAACTTTGTTACTCCGCATTGCTGACCAAAATGACTCGGATCCTAGTGTCTTTTTAAACTCTTTTTCACTATACAGAATGCCATAGCTAGCCCCAACAAGCTCAGGCTTTGTATAGCCAAGAAGAGTGGCTGCCTTCTCATTGATGTGGGTTATTGTTCCAGTGGAGTCGAATTCAATCACTGCAACCAGATTGTTTATTGATTCCATTGTCCAAGCAATCTCGTGCTCCTTTCGAGTCATCTCCTCTTGAGTAGCGTGGAGCTCCTCAATGTTTTGCCGCATCTCCTCTTCCTGAGCCATCATTTCTTCGGCTTGTTGGCGAGTTTGCTCAAGCAGCAGCGCGGTTTGTTGGTTTACCCTAACTGAGCCAATGGTTGAAGCAATGCTTCTTCCAAGCTGTTCCAAAAATTCTTGCTGAAAAGAGACAATTGTGCTGAAAGATGCCATTTCTATAACTCCCAGGACGTTGCCATTATCATCTTTTAGTGGAACTAGAATTACCGAACGTGGATTGGCGTCCCCAAGTCCTGACGTTATTTTGATGTAATCTTCCGGTACTTCGGTAAGGTAAATGGTTTCACCCTCAAAGGCACAGGCGCCAACAAGTCCTTCTCCCCATTGAATCTCCTTTTTCTGGTATTTTACCCTATCGAAGGCAAAAGCGGCCGTAAGCTCCAGCTTGAGATTATTAGGATCGTTGTTATTGAGAAGAAAAATTCCGCACTGGTTGAAGTCCATATATCGGGTAAGCTCCTTCGCTAGTACTTGGCAGAGAACTTGCAGGTTGTTGGAATTTTTGCGCAGAAGTTCACCAAATTTGGCAAAACCTTCGCTTGACCACTGCCGTTGGTGTTCCTCTTTTGACCTAGTAGTGGCATCTTCATCCGCCTTCTTAAGGCTTTGCTGCATTTCCAGCATCGACAGTCCAAGTTCATCATCGGACGATGGGAGCTCAATTGTAGCCTGCAAATCGCCAGCTCCAATCTTTTTCGCGAATTCTGATTTTAAGCGAAGGTTGTTTACTGACACTTCCAGTGCCTTATTCATGGCTTCCAGCTCATCGCCAGTATTTAGCTCGGGGATAGCTACCTCATTGATTTTGCCTTTGGCAATAAGTAGGAGATTCTTGGTTATCTGTTTTACCGGATTGGTAATGGAGGCCGATATTCTTACTACCAGGAGAAGCATGATTAGTATGCCGCCAATACCTGCCAGAATTGATAGAAAAAGCAGGTGGTTGGGCTTAGCCATGATATCCTCAATGGGGACAGTCATCCCTACTGACCATGGTGTAGTAATACCCTTTATCTTCACAGGGGCAAAGGCCACAAACAATTTTTGTCCTGTGGAGTCGGTAACCTCTCCTTGAAACTCTTCTCCTTGGGTAATGTATTTTGAAAAGGAGGTAAGTTCTGGTTCCGTTTGGGCAATAGGATTTCCAACTGCTTTATGATTAGGACTAACAACAAACTTTAGGTTATGAGAAATGAGGTAACCTTGTGCCGATTTAAAGGGCTTTAGGCTACCCACCACCTCGCTAAAGCTCGATAGGTCAACGTCGATACCTACAAGGCCAATAAATTTGTCATTTTGAAGCAGTGGAATGGATATATTTGATGAAAGAACCTCGTCCTCTTTTCTCCCAGTATAGGAATAGGGTTCTGGATCGCCTAAGTAATCAGTTTTTGAGGTTTTTAGCATGTAGTAAACACTTGTGGTGTCGTCTCCTTGGAGATTTTTGAGTGCCTTCAACGTTTTAATTTGTCCGTTCTCACGGTAGAATCCCCAGAGCTGTCTACCAAAGTGCTTTTTATAGTTCGGAATACGATACTCCAGCTCCCAGCTTGTGGCCACTGATATATGGCTCGGGTTGCTTTCAAGTGCTTCGCGCTGGGTTGTAAGGGTCATTGTATCTCTTTCGGCTACATTGAACTTATCCCAGCTTCGGAAGCTTTGCGCTATGGTTCGAGCAACAGCAAAGTCGGCTTCCAGTTTGGTTTGAATTTGCTTGGCCGCTTCCCATGCTTGGAGCGTAATTATTTGTTTGGCATCGGTGGCTGCCTGCTCCCTCGAATTAATGCTTATAAAGCCAACTGTTGCAGCAAATATTACCGCACTTGCGCCAATTACATAGGTTTGTATTTTGTTGCGGAGGTTCATTTTTACTTTCATGGCCAGATACTTTACACGGGTTGTGGAGTGAAAATGATGGTCAATATATTATAATTTATCACAGGTTGAACCTATTTGCAGTTAATTGTTGACCTGTAGCTGCCTTTTGGTGCTTGATGCTGGAAGATATAGCAAACCTCAACCGATTAACAATTTCGATTGAGGTTTGCAGCAATTCAGTAGTATGTGAACTATTCGTATTTAAGGCTTTCTGCTGGATTAGTCCGCGTAACTTTAATTACGGTGTATCCTACAGCAAGCAATACGATAAGGCTTGCAATAACAGTAGCTCCTATGAAAGTCCAAAAGGAGACGGTTGTTCGATAGGGAAAATTATCTAACCATTGCTGCATCAGGTAGTATGCAAGAGGCCATGATGCCAAACTTGCCACTATTATCTGCAATCCATACTCCTTTAGGAACAGAAAGGCTATAACTTGCTTATTGGCACCAAGCACCTTCCTAACGCTAATCTCCTTCCGTCTTCTTTCTGCGTTGAATATTGCCAGACCGAGTAATCCCATATTGGCAATAAGAATGGCTAGGGCCGTAAGAATGAGGAATATTCTTCCAAGCATTTTTTCTTTCACGTAGTTCTTAGCCAGTTCAGCGTCTAAAAAGCTATAACGAAAAGGATTATCTGGGATAAGATTATTCCATACTTTCTCTGTTTTTTCAACTATTCCTTTTGTGTCTCCATTCGTATGAATGAGGAGGAATGCTGGCTGTTGCTTGGCCAGAAAAATAATTGCAGGTTGAACAGGGTCGTGAAGTGAAAGTATGTTCATGTCGTTGTATACCCCTATAATGGTTGACGGCCCTGATCCTCCAGCTGACCTAATCGTTTTTCCTATCGCATCTTTCCAACCAAAAAGTTTCTGGGCGGTTTGGTTGATTACGGCTGCATTGGAGTCCGTTGGGAACTCCTTGGAGAAGAATCGTCCTGAGTGCATACTTGCTCCAATTGTTTTGAAGTAGTCGTAATCCACATCCTGCCGGAACATCAGTGTTGTTTGAGTCGTATCATACCCTTCGGGAACAAATCCTTCTCCATGATTTACATCACCCGGAAAGCTGCTTGTGGCCGTAACACTTTCGACACCAGGAAATGCTAACATTTTTTCTTTTAGCAAATTTGCTTTTTGAACAGCATCTCTGGTTGTGAGCCTAAGCATCATTATGTTATCTCTGTTAAAACCCAAATTTTTGTGGCTGAGATATTGCAACTGCCTGTAAACGGTGAACGTGCAAATAATTAATCCAATGGTTATGAATAGCTGGATGAGAGTCAACACTTTTCGTAGTACAACCGACCGCTTTGCATCGCCAACTTTGCCTTTAAGCGTTGCTATGGGTTTAAAGGAAGAGAGAAAATAGGCCGGATAGCTACCTGCAATAAGACCAGTAATAACGGCAACAGGTATGTAGAATAGAAACATCTTGTGCGCTGTAAATATGTTCAGCACAATATTTCGCTGTAAGAGCTGTGGTAGCATGGGCGAAAGTAGCTCGGCTAAGAAGAGTGCAATTCCAAGTGACAGAAGAGCTAGCACAACCGATTCACTCAGAAATTGGACGGCGAGCATCCCTTTTCGCGCACCGCTAACTTTCCTGATTCCGACCTCTTTTGCCCTTCTGGAGAAGCGAGCCGTTGATAAATTCATGTAGTTTGCAGCGGCAATAAGCAGAATAAGAAGAGCAATAGCGCTGAAGATGTATATGGTTTCGTAGTCGCCATTTGGTTCAACTTCCCCCATGAGAGAGGAGTGAAGGTGAATGCTTTCAATTGGCTGTAGGTATGGGGTAAAGGATACACCTATTGTTGCAAGCACTTTTCCAATACGATTGTCGAACATTGTTCTTATTTTCGACTGTACCGTATCGGCATTGCTTCCCTCTCTTAGCCGAATGTAGGTGAGATAGCCAAACGCTCCCCATTGGTTTAACTCTTGGGTAGAAAAAAGTAACTTAAGATTGGCTATTACTGTAGGGTGGAAGTGGCTATTCGCAGGGAAGTCCTTAAATGTTCCACCTATTGTTAACGCTTTCCCTTGTATTTCAATAACTTTTCCGACTGGACTTTGCTTACCATAGTAGCGCGCGGCAGTCTTTTCCGAAAGGTATGCATAGCTGGAGGTGCCCAATACTGTTCTTGGTGCGATTCCGTTTACCTTAATTCCGAAAACATCAAAGAAAAGCGAATCGGTTAAAAACACACCTGTCTCTAAAAACTTTGACTCATCTACCTTAACGATAGTATTTTCCGGCATGTTATATAATCGAGTGGCTACTGCAACTTCGGGGATATCTTCAAGAATTGCAGGAGCTTCGGGAAGCGGAGAATTTGCAGCATTTATCTTTTTACCATTGAACTCTCCCTCATGAGCTACACGGTAAATTTGCTGGTAGGAGGGATAAAAAGTATCAAAGCTTTGTTCAAACGCAATGAAGCTAATTATTACTACCGCAATACCTAAGCCGAGGGAGAGTCCAACAATATTTATTAGGCTGAAAAACTTTTGCTTTTTTAGATTTCTAAAAGCAATGAGAAACAGGCTCTTGAACATTGAACTCTTTGTTGCATTGGTTATAGTTCAGCGTAGGCAAATGCTGGTTGTTCTACAGCAACTTGTCCGTCGAAGAGGTTTACAACACGGTGCGCATATTTTGCATCAGAAGGGGAGTGGGTCACCATTACAATTGTTGTTCCCTCCTTGTTGAGTTCCTGAAGAAGATCCATTACCTCTTTTCCGTTGTTGGAGTCAAGGTTTCCTGTTGGCTCATCGGCAAGGATCAGCTTTGGGTTGGATACAACTGCTCGGGCAATGGCAACCCTTTGTTGCTGACCTCCAGATAACTGCTGTGGATAGTGATTACGACGGTGCGCAATATTCATCCGTTCCAGCGCTTTTTCAACCTGAACCTTGCGCTCACTTGCTGGAATTTTTTGGTAGAGCAGCGGTAATTCCACGTTTTCGAAAACGGTAAGCTCATCTATGAGGTTGAAGCTTTGGAACACAAATCCAATGGTGTTCTTTCGGATGTTGGTGCGCTGCTTTTCTGTAAACTTGGCAACTTCTATATCACTTATTTGCAGGCTTCCATTGGTAGGATTGTCCAACAATCCAATGATATTTAGTAGGGTAGATTTGCCACATCCTGATGGACCCATTATGGCAACAAATTCGCCGTCTTGTACGTGCAGGTCAACGTTGTTCAGAGCGGTTGTTTCAACCTCCTCTGTTCTGAAAACTTTGGTGAGATTCGTAGCTTTAATCATGACTGTAAAATTTAACTGTTTAGCCTTACATTTATCATTAGTTGTGCCGAATACTAAAACATTCACATTATAAGTGCTTTAGCTGATATGGCGATCCCGTTTTTAGTTAGGATACTGTATCGCTTTTGTACAAGTAGTGTTCGATATTGACCAGCTATAAGCACCATATTGGCTCTATTCATGCTTGAGCGTCTGAGCTGGGTTTAGCTTTACAGTTTGGCTAATTTGCCAGTATACCGTTACAAGGGCAACTAGAGCAGATAGCACTGTTCCAGCAACAAATATTGTTGGCGAAATTGTTGTCCTATAGGCAAACCGTTCAAGCCAGTAGTTTACCATTAGGTAAGATATAGGGTATGCTATGATATTTGAAAACAGAACCCATTTCAGAAAATCAAAGCTTATTCTCTTTCTTATTTGGCTGTTGGATGCTCCCATAACCTTTCGTAGCCCAATTTCTCTCTTCCTTTTGTTTACTAGAAATGTTGATAGTCCATAAAGCCCCATGGCCGCAATAACCAAGGCTAACATGGTAAAAAATAGAATCAGGGAACCTAATTTTCGTTCACTAGTATAGAGCTCTTTTATCGACGTGCTTAAAAATACTGGGGTAAAGGGGTAATCCGGAACTAACTCTTCCCATGCTTTTTTTGCAAAGTTTAGCCCTTCAACGATTTTTCCTTTTTCGAAGCGAATGAGTAAATGGTTTGCTGCATTCATTCTTGGAAAAATAATTAACGGAGGAACACTTTGCTTCAGTGAGTTGAAGTTAAAATCGTTCACTTCACCCAATATTTTAAATGCTTTTCCTTGGTCATCAATAAATATATCACCGGCCTTAACATCCATAATATCTTTGGCGCTTTGGTTAATAATCATGCAACTGTCTTGATCCTCTAGATGCAGGCTGCTGAAATTTTCACCTTTGATGATGGGTATTTCAAGCACATCAAATAGTTCTGGGTCGGCGGCTAAAAAGGTGTATTGAAATGGCCTTTGGTGTATGGAAAAGCTCTCCTGCCAACCAATTTCCCCTGGCACTTGGCTTATCAATGCTACGTCTTTAATTGCAGGGCATGCACGTAACTTTTCTTTTAGCAATTTTTTCTTCGAGGCGTTTAGACTCCTATTTCCATCAATGTAGCACACATTTCTAGGGTTAAACCCAAGGTTCTTTTTTAACATGTATTGAACTTGCGTATATATCCCTATTGATGTTATTATCAGTGTTATTGCAATGGAAAATTGAAAAACAATCATGGCAGAACGCAACGTAATTGCACCTCTCCCTGAGGACAGCTCATTTTTTAAGGCATCTATGGTATTTGTTTTGGCAAGATACATGGCTGGAAGAAGGCCTGTTATTATTCCAAGGAGTGTTGCACCGGCAATAAGCATGGTGATAGTGCCAACGGAATGAATCAGCATTTTTGAGGAGATGTTACAACCGAGGAGAGGGTTGATGGCCGGCGAAAGGGCCTCTAGCAGGATTAAACCAAAAATAAGGCTTAGCCAGCAAATGACTACCGATTCTCCTATTAGCTGCCAGGTAAGAAGTCCTCTCCCTGCACCAAGTGTCTTTTTAATACCCATCTCCTTAAATCGGTTGATAGCCATGGCGGTGGCAAGGTTAATGTAGTTTGCGCATGCCAGAAGAAGGATAAGAGCACCAACTACCAGAAAGAGGTAAACAAGGTCTTTGTTTCCGTGTTTGCTGCCAACCTCGTATTTGATAGACGTGTCGAAGTAGATTTCCTGAAGAGGTTTAAGCGTAAAAATGTAGTTATATTCGGGATCCAACTCCTTGGCCCATTTGGTGAGCTGTTGCTCCACTTCCAATTTTGACACCCCCCGTTTCAAAACCACGTAGGTGGGGTAGTTCCACATTGATGTGATGTAGTTTTCAAAATTTGGGTCATTTCTGATGCGGCCAATATCGCTGAATGAACCTATGGCGTCGACAGATATGGTGCTGTTTTCCATCTGTGCCATAATGCCTGTGACCGTGTATGTTTGGCGATTGTCCAGAGTGATGGTTTTTCCTACTGCATGGTCGGTGCCAAAAAGTATTTTGGCTTCTTTCTTGGTGAGCACCAACGAAAAAGGTTCCTTTAGCACATTCTCTGGTTCTCCTTCAAGTAGTTTGAAGTTGAATGTTTTAAAGAAATTACTATCGGCAAATAGAAAGTGTTCAATGGTAAGTTTTTTCTCACCAACGGAGGCAAGAACATTTGAGTAGGTAAAAACGTCAAGCCTGGTGACTGCCTTTACCCCTGCTATGTTTTGTCCAATGGCCGGGCCAAGTCCAGGTCCTAAGATTCCCCATTCCCCGTTTTCAACCCTGTAAATGTTGTGGGGCTGTTGGCTATCTATTGTGAGCTCTTGCCTAGCATAGGCCAATAGATATAAAAAGAGCGCAATGCCGAGCGAAAGCCCTATAATGTTTATGGTAGTGGAGTTCCTTTGCTTTATTATGCTCCTAAAGCTTCCGTAGAAAATAGGTCGTATCATCATACTTCACAGGTTAGTATTAATTCTCTAATCGTGGTTTTTCAATTGACGTGCCTATGTCTGTATGTTGTTTATATACAATGTAGTACTAATAATTGGGAATTGTTGTTGCCGAAAAAAGTGTTTCATATTGAAACATTCACCGTACATTTGTTGGCAATGACATAGCCGCTTAAGTTGAAGTATATGGAAAATGAATTTTCGATTTTGATAATTGATGATAATAAGGAGTTGGAGTTGCCCCTTAAGATTGCGCTTCGAGGGAGTTTTAGCCGGGTTGAATATTGCTTATCACCAACGCAAGCCCTTGAGAGATTGACGGGAGGGCTGGCGGTGGATGTTGTTCTGCTCGACATGAACTTTTCACAGGGAAAGAATGATGGAGAGGAGGGGCTGATTGCTATGCGCTCCATCCATAAAGTTGACCAAAACTTGTCGGTTGTTGTGTTCACTGCTTATGGCGATATCGATTTGGCCGTTAAGGCAATGAAGCTTGGTGCTGCTGACTTTGTTGTGAAACCTTGGGATAATTTGAAGCTGGAGGCAACCCTGGTATCCGCTGCAAGGCTTTCTCGGTTGAGAAATCTTGCTTTTCGCTCATCCGAAATTTCTTCAATGTATGAAAGTGAGATTGGTGCTCAGTACTCTACTATTGTGGGCAGTAGTCGACAGATGTTGGATATGCTCGAACTTGTGCACAAGGTTGCGCCAACAGATGCAAATGTAATGATAACAGGGGAGAACGGCGTTGGGAAAGAGCTTGTGGCGCGAATGCTGCATCGTGAGTCTAGGCGAAAGCAAAACCCATTTATTGCAGTGGATATGGGGGCAATTTCCGAGACTTTGTTTGAGTCGGAAATTTTTGGCCACGAAAAAGGGGCTTTTACCGATGCCAAAACAACGCGAATTGGCAGAATGGAACTTGCCGATGGTGGAACTTTGTTTTTGGATGAAATTGCAAACTTAACTCTTCCTCTACAAGCTAAGTTGCTAAGAGCAATACAATCTATGGAGGTTCAGCGGTTGGGTGCCATTTATCCCAAACATGTAAACGTTCGAATAGTATGTGCAACAAATGCCAATCTTTGGCAGCTGATTACCCAAGGAAAATTCAGGGAAGATTTATTCTTTCGGCTTAATACTGTTGAAATTTCAGTTCCTCCGTTGCGGAATAGAGGAGGTGATATTCCAATCCTTGCAGGCCACTTTTTGTTGCATTTTGCAAAGAAGTATGGCAAGGGTAAGCTTGTCTTCTCGAAAGAGTCGTTGAGTAAACTTTTGGAATATGGTTGGCCTGGAAATGTAAGGGAGTTGGGTCATGTGGTTGAGCGTGCCGTTATTGTATCGGATGGAAATATAATTACTCCAGAACATATTGCAATAGCGAACAGCCGTGACAACCAGCAACCGGCTACAATGTGGGGAATGGAGAAGGACACATTGGAAGCGGCACTGAAACGTAATGGAGGAAATGTGACCGCCGCTGCGCACGAGTTGGATTTGGGTAGGACAACCCTCTACAGAAAAATGAAGCGCTATGGTCTTTAAGTCGTTTAAGTTTTGGGTGCTCATTAGAATCCTTGCCGCAATGGGGCTAATGGCCGCCTTTTTTGCGCTGGTGCAAACCGACAATTTCCAAGTTACGGCATGGGTTTGCCTGGTTCTATCGGCGTTAGTTGTTGTGGAGCTGCTTGTCTTTGTTGGACGGTACAACCGACAGCTGCTTACACTGGTGGAATCGTTGGCCAATTCCGATTTTAACTTGAGCTTTGCCAGCTCTTTTTCTGGGAAATTTCCAGCAGAGTTTGCTGGACTACTCACGGATATTGCCTTCCGCTTTCGAAACATGAAGATAGAGGAGGAGCGCAAGTTTCAAATGCTCCAGCAGATTGTTGACGATATTTCGTTTGCAATTTTGTGCTTCGATTCGGAAGGAAAGGTTGTGCTGCACAACGAAGCAGCACAAAGAATGCTTGGATTTCGTGGCTGTATTAACTTGGTTGGGATCGAGAAAATTTATCCTTCGCTTTACGGTGCCATTAACCAGCCTAATCTTCGCTCAAAGGTTATTCAAATTATTGTCAACAATCAGATTTATCGGTTGTCATACACATGTAAAAAATTTTTGTTGTTTGGAAGCGAATATCGGTTGGTAACGCTATCGGACATACAACCACTGGTTGATGAGCAGGAGCAGGAATCGTGGAAGAAGGTTATTCGGGTATTGACACATGAAATTGTGAACAGCGTGGCGCCCATTGTTTCTTTGTGCCAATCGTTCACCTCCGTTGCCAATAGTAAATCTGGGGAAGTCAATGGGAAAGAACCTGTTGAACCCAATGTTAATGAGCTGCTTGAAGGATACCGAATTATTGGGGAACGCTCCGCTGCATTGGCCCGTTTTGTGGACCAATTTCGACGGCTCACTAAAATTCCTGAGCCAATGAAAGAATCTGTTTCTGTTTCTGAATTGCTGATGAATGTTGCCCGTTTAACGGAAGAGCGGCTAAGTGCGGAGCATGTTGCTCTTAAGATGAGTTCGCCCGAGTTGACCTGTATGTTTGATAAGGGCCAAATTGTGCAGGTTCTTTTGAACTTGGTGAATAATGCCGTAGATGCGCTGGCAGGTAAAAAAGAGAATAAGGTTATTGACGTTTCGGTAGTTACTTCTCAGGAGCAGGTTTGCATTGTGGTGAGGGATAATGGTGTTGGAATTTCTGAGGTGAATTTGGACAAGGTTTTTGTTCCGTTTTTTACAACAAAGCATGGTGGTTCCGGCATTGGGTTGAGCATTGCTAGGGAAGTTATGCGACTGCATGGAGGTAATATTTCCATGCGTTCCAAGGAGGGTGAAGGAACTGAGGTGTTTCTTTGCTTTAACGAATGCTTCAACGCCCAATGATTCACCTTCACCGAATGAATGCCTTTTCACTATTGCATAAAAAAAAGGGATAAACATTTCTGTCTATCCCTTTAGTTGTGACCCCGACAGGATTCAAACCTGTAACCTTCTGATCCGTAGTCAGATGCTCTATTCAGTTGAGCTACGGGGCCGTTCTTGTTTGCGGATGCAAATATAGCAACAAAGATTGTTCTTTTCCAAATTTCGCCCTAAAAAATGCTAATGTTTTCTAGCAAAAAACTCAAATCGTTGACTCTTAATGATAGACTTGGTTGATTTGCCATAAACAATTTCATTCCAATTCGACCTTTTCCTCATTTAGTTAATGGTTTGGCAGCACTGTTGCTGAATACTCTGTTGTTGAAATGGCGAAAGATCTGTAGTGAATGGCAAAAAAAAAACCGGCATTGCCGGTTTTTTTTATTCTGTTTTCATTCTCTTTTCCTTGATTCTTGCCTTCTTTCCAGTGAGGCCTCTGAGGTAGTAAATTCTTGCTCTGCGAACACGACCAGATTTATTGAGCTCAATGCTTTCAATAAATGGGGAAGTAAGAGGAAAAATTCTCTCTACACCAACGCCACCAGAAATTTTGCGAACGGTAAAGGTTTGAGTATCTCCTGTGCCTTTGCGTTGAATAACCACACCACGGAAACCTTGGATACGCTCCTTGTTACCTTCCCTAATCTTGTACTCAACGGTAATGGTATCCCCACTTTTGAAATCTGGGAATTTTTTTGGCTCACCTGCAAACGCATCTTGAGCAACTTTCATTAAATCAACCATCGTTTTAATTTTTAAGCATTACTGGAATATTACCGACACCTTAGTTCAGGTAAGAGATTCCGAATTGTGCCGCAAATATACTCTTTTTTCCAAAACAATGAAATGCTGAGTGCTAAATAATTGAATTGTTTGGAACAAAAATGGCAGAGCAAACGCTCTGCCATTTTTGTTGCTGGTGTTATTCACCAATGGCTTTAAGTTTGTCACCGGTGTCTTCAACTATCTTTTTCTTCCACCACTCCGGCATTTCGGGCTGATCGGGCATCATGCTTTCCCCATAGCCATTGTCGAGGAACTTTCCATTCTTTTCCTTCTTAATGTTACCATCCATGTATTTTACCAAAAGGTAATTGCTGAGTTCTTCCCAACGCTTAACTGTGGAATTACCCGTTTCAACGCTATAGTCGGTAAGGAACTGAACTGCAAGCTTAGGGTCTTTGTCATACAAAACTTTGGCTCCAGCATCAATGGCATCGGTATAGGCAAGGTATTTGTTTTCCAGCTCACTTTGCACTTTTTTGATGTCTTTAATCATGTAGTCGTACCGCAGGTATGCAAAGTTCGATACACGGTTGAAAACCCAAAAGGCTGAGGTTGGGCTGTAGGTCATCATATTTCCATTGCCAACAGCAAACGATTCGGGTACACGAGTCATGGAGCAATACATTGGAGAGTATACGTTGGAGTTGGCGTCATCGACACCAAACCATAGAATTCCACCAATTTCACGTGGTAACCAACTGCGCATCTGGCCAACGTAAGTCCAACCAGTTTGCTGTGTCGCGGTTGCACGTTCGTTGACGTATTCCTGTCCTTTGTACTTCCAGGTAAGTGGTCTCCAGCGGTAGGGGCAAGCATCTGGACCAGCTCCAATATCTTTGGTCATGTCGAACTCGGTACCTTCAAGGTGGTCACGCATAAAGGTCATTACATCATGTACCGATATTTTCCTATTTGGCTTAATATAGAGGGGCATTCTATGGCTTAGATTTGCACCTTTAACGTAGTCAACATACTGCATCATGTCGGGGTCGACCTCCTTAAACATTGACCATACACGAATCTCGCAGAAACGAGCTCCCTCAAAGTTTACTGGATTGTAGGTGTCCGAAAAGCTGAAGTCTTTATCATCTCCAGTGTAGTACTTATGGTGTTTAGCGTAGGAGATTACGTCGGCGGCATAAACACAAGAAATCCCAGGTTCATTTATCTTGTCGAGATTGTTCGATGAGATGGAGGTTTTTAGGTCTTCCAGCGGGAATTGCCGAATTCTGGCCTGGTTGGCATGGGCCGAGATATAACCATCAGGAATACGGATGGCTACCCATAGCGCGCCCTTATCGGCATTAATCATTTGCTTGGTTTTCTTGTCCTTAATCATTTTGGTTCCTTTTCCCACCATTTCAAGTATCCAAACCTCATTTGGATCGCCTATGGAAAACGATTCCCCTTCAGAAGCGTAGCCATACTGTGCCACCAACTCGGCCATCACCTTGATGGCTTCACGGGCGGTTTTCGACCGCTGAAGTGCAAGGTAAATAAGGCTACCGTAGTCTATAGTGGCAGTGGTGTCGCGCAGCTCTTCTTTGCCACCAAAGGTGGTTTCTCCAATGGTAACTTGGTACTCGTTCATGTTACCCACCACGTTGTATGTTTGAGCAGCCTGTGCAATTTGTCCCATCAACTTTCCGGTATCCCACTCGTAGATGTTCATCATGGTTCCGGCCGGATAGGTTTGTGCCGACCAGTGGTAGAGTTCGCCGTAAAGGGTATGGGAATCGGCTGAATAGGAAACGATGGTTGAACCATCTGTTGAAGCTCCCTTGGTGATAAGGAAATTAGTGCAGGCAAAAGTAGCGCTTGAGAAGGCAAAAAGCCCTATTGCCAGCGCTACCGACGCTTTGAGAATTTTATGTTTCATGGTATGTTAGATTGATTTAGAATTTGGTTCTGGGCAAATGTATAAAAAAAGAGACCTCTTCAAAATGAGATATCACATGCTGCATTAGATACTGGAGTTAATTTATGGTTTAGCTTCCGTGAATTTGCTAATGACCTTTTGACATCACGCCTGCAATACTATCGCATTTGGCACCAGTAACCGAGGCCAAGCTGGAGTCTGTGTTATTGAGGTATAGCACTCCCAAAAATGCAAAAATAAGAGCCTCTTTAAAGTCGATGGTTAAGGTGTCTGGAATAGCTATGGTTGCTGTTATTTTCTTCTGTAGGAGTGAGATAAGGAAGGCGTTTTTTGCACCCCCTCCCGTCAACAATACGTTTTTGGCATGGGTGCTGTTTATACACGTACCAACTTGCTGCGCAATATGGTGATAAACAGTATGTAGCTTGTCATTGGTGCTATAGCTGTCATAATTTTTTAGGAGGGGCATAAATTTTTGCTCAAACCATTCACGCCCTAACGACTTTGGACCAACCCTTTTGTAGTAATCTAGTCCATTCAATCGTTGAAGTAATTCAGGTATTAGTTGCCCATTTCGACCCAATTCACCGTTACAATCGTAGTGAAGGCCAACTTCAAGGGCGAGGTTGTTTAGGGCAATGTTTACAGGAGAGGTGTCGAATGCCAAGCGCTGCCCATTATGTTGGTAGGAGATGTTTCCAAATCCTCCTAAGTTGAGGCACACATCGTATTGAGAAAAGAGGAGCATGTCGCCAATTGGTACTAGGGGAGCACCTTGACCTCCAAGCATTACATCCCCAGAACGGAAATCCCACACGGTGTCTATGCCCGATGTTGCTGCAATGGCGCTACCGTGTCCCAGCTGGAAGGTCACCTGCTTATTGGGTTGGTGAAAAATAGTATGCCCGTGCGATGCGATTAGCTTTGGACTGAGTTTATGTTTATTGACAAATTTGTGTGAAAGTTGGCCAAGATATTGTCCATACTCGCTGTGTAACGCCAACAAATCAACAGAGGGAAGCATATCTGCTCCCCTCAATTTTGTTGTCCACTCTGATGAGTATGGAATAGTTTCTGCTTGCTCGATACTATAACTCCAACGATTACCTGTTCTCGAGAATTTGCAGTGGGCCAAATCAACTCCGTCTAGCGAAGTCCCGGACATTAGACCCAGAACAGGGAGCTCCTCCATCTGCTTCAGGTTAGTTCGAAAAGTTAATGATTAGGTCGGTTATGGCCTCGTTAATTAACCCCATAAGGTTATCTTTCCCCTCAAATGGATTGTTGTTAACAATTCCATCTAGCAGTGTAGCATCGGTTGGTAGGGCGTTTTTTGCTCTAGCAATGCCCGTAAACTTATCGATAGGAATAATTCCCTTGTTGTTAAATATTGTCAGGACAATAGTTACACTTGGATGAAAACCCTCCTCGGATTCTTCTTTGATGGTATCGTTGTTTTCCTCCTTGGTCTTACTAACTTGTCGTGAAGAGTTGTAAGCATCGTTTCGGGGTTGGACCCCTGTTATGGTAATATCAATCTTGAAGTAGTATTTCGAGCTGCCAACTCTAATCACCTTCCCAATTTTGTCACTGGGATAGCCATACTTATCGTAGTTAATTCTGCTCTGAAAACTTTCAAGAGGCAGAACTTCTAGACCAATTTCCTGCTCAAGCCTTTCTTCCAGCTGTGAATAAGCTATGTTTCTGATAGTTTTTTCAATGGGATCGACCTTCTTTTCCTTTTCAAAAAGATCCTTGTGCTGATCGAGATAAGTGTATACCGATGGTTCAATGGTTAGCTCATACGCAAAGAGGGCTAGCTGCTTATTCTTGTAGTTTGTGTTTGGCTTAGCCCATCCTGACAGCACTAAGGACGTTGCCAGTAAGGTGATAATTATCTTTTTCATAGCGAAACTTATTGATTTTACAAAGTTAGCGTTTTTTGCTTCTCTTGTCTCTTTTTAAGGAAGAGTTACCATCGAAAACTATACTTCTCAACCGTTTTATTTCCAGTAAAATCGTTACATTGAACAACGATAGTATGTATAATGCCTGGTTGGATATGTTTTGCGCTTAGCTTTAGGCGAAGCTGATTTTCCTTTGGTTCATAGGCCACGGCTATCCAATTGTCATCAACGAATGCACTGTAGCTGGCAATCCCGCTCCCATCATCCTGCATCTTGAACTTAAGGTAGTGTTCTCCTCCCACATCGTCACCATCCGAGAAGTTACTGGGTTGCAATAGTGGTGGTGTTGTGTCTCTAGCAATGGTAAACACACCGAAATTTTTCGTTTCTGCTGTAAGTGTTGAATCTATGCCAATATTACTGCTGATGTAGCTGATATGTCGGGAACGGGTAAAACGGGCAAGATAAATTCGATCGGTTGTTTTTACTCCCAAAAAACTTAAGTTGATTTGCACTTTTACCGGCTTTTGAAGGGCGATACTCGACGAACCAATGGAGAATGCCTTGCAGAGAGCTTGGTCACACGAGTTATCGCTCTCACCAACCTCCACTATTGCTGGGCCATATAGCGCCTTAGCCGGAATGGTAACAGTAATACCGTTTACCTGAAGAGTTGATGAGCTCATTGGCTCAGCGATAATTTGGGTTTTTGGATTTTGTATCACCAGCGGTTTGGGTTCATACAGCTGTTTAGGGGAAAGGCTGAAGCGGAGCGTGGAGATATTTCTATTGTGATCGGCTACCGAAATTTCAAAGGAGTGCGTCTTTGCTGTGTCCAACTCAAATATTCCACCATTTTGGTTTATGCTGTATACTGTGAGAGGATCGTTGCGTTCGGCAAACAGCTTTATTATATTACCAAAGTTCAATACTTTGGCTTCATAGTCGGTAAAGGCATTTGAATAGCGAGTTTCAGCATAGCTAAATTCGGTGAGCTTAAAAGCAAACGCCACCTTTCCGTCTTGCTTAAGCGAGCCAAGGGTAACGGCGAAAGTACCCTTTTGATCGCCAATCTTATCGTCGGCAATGATGCCAAAGGCAATTCTTCGGGGAAGCACCCTTTCCTTCTCCATATTTACAGTGAAGTTTGTTCCTCTTTCCTTCTCTGTTTTAATTCCCGTTATCCTTCTGAAAAGAATGGTATCTCCATAACCTACAACTTCGTAGAGTACAAGTCTTCTAATTTGAGGCGCGGTTTCATCTTTTAGGTCATAGAATCCTTGCGAGAGGGGATCGATGGGATTTTGATTTTTGGTAATTCTAACCTCATAGTGGAGATGAGGTCCAGTTGATCCTCCTGTATTACCTGAAAAACCTATGGTGTCACCTTTTTGTATGCACAGTAATCCAGCTTCAGGGAAGTCCTCAATATCGGATTTTTGTTGCTCGTATTGTAGCTTATCAACATAGGATTCTAGCATCGGTGAGAAGCGTTCTAGGTGACCATAAACGGTGCTATAGCCGTTGGGATGGTCTATGTATATTGCATTGCCGTAGCCCACATGACCCACCTTGATGCGTGACACCCATCCATCGTATGGGGCAATAACGGCCATACCCGTATCGCTATTGGTTCTAAAATCGATACCCGAATGAAAATGGTCAGTCCTTGGTTCTCCAAAAACGGAGGATACCCCGTTGTTGTCGGGAATAGGACTGGAAAAGCCCGTATTTTGGTTCTGTGAGAGGAGTAGGGTGGGTAAGAAAAGAATCCCAGCGAGGCTAAAAGAAAATATTTTTATGCTCATTGATTTTTTTGAAATACAGCTGTTCAGGGGGCTTTGACTCAAAAACCCGGCATAGGTTGCATTACGGGAGCTCAAGTAAAAAATTTTTTTTGATTTTTTGAAGAACCTGTGCTAACTTTGTATTGCTAATTTTCTACTAAAGTAATGAACGAAGCAAGCGAGTCGGTTGTTGTTAGGCTAAAGGAAAAGTTGTCTGTTGTGATTGACGCTTATGAGAAGTTGCACACAGCGAATGGCCAACTTTTGGCTGAGAAGACTAAGCTTACTGAGGCTATCCGCGGGAAGGATGAGGTGATTGAACAGCTGGAACGTAAGGTTGAAACGTTGGTCGTTGCAAAATCATTCGCCTCCTCAAGCGAAGATACACATGATGCTAAGTTGAAGATTAACAGGATTGTGCGGGAAATTGACAAATGTATTGCTCTTTTAAATCGATAGCCCGATTGCTGAATGGATGATAAACTTTCAATAAAAGTAAACGTAGCCGAACGCTACTATCCCTTAAAGATAGAACGGGCCGATGAGGAAAAGATTCGGCGGGCTGCGAAAATGATTAACGATAGGGTTCTGCAGTATAAGCAGCGCTACACCGATAAGGATACGCAGGACTTTTTAGCTATGGCTGCTTTACAGTTTGTTATTCGGCTGCTGGAGCACGAGGAGAAGTTGGATGTGAGCCCTGTCATGGAAGGTTTATCGGAAGTGGAAAGAGATTTGGACGACTTTATTGAGAGAAAAATAGGTTCTTTTAAATAGCATTGCCCGCACAGTTTCCTATATCTTGTGGCGAAACTCAACATTTTAACACTTGGAGTTAAGCTCGTATTTTCGAAACCAGGCCTAGTACCAACTTCGGTTGGGATTCCCTTCGGGGGACGTTGGAAGGTTGAGATTGTTTGGCAGCTCCACCCATGTTCATTGGGGTTTCAAAAACATTAGGAAACTTGTGCGGGCATTTTTTAGTTTTATTAACTATATATTTTACGTTTATGGCATATACAATAGTAGCTGCAGGCCTAGCCCTAATAGGCGGATTTGCAATATCCTACATGCTGCTTCACCTTTTCCTACGAAAAAAGCGGCAGTCAATTATACGTGAGGCTGAATCTGAGGCAGAAGTCATTAGGAAAGATAAGATTCTTCAGGCCAAAGAAAAATTTCTTACGCTTAAAACGGAGCATGAAAAGGTTATTAATGAAAAGAACAACAGGCTTATTCAGTTCGAGACTCGGCTAAAGCAAAAGGAAGCCGCCATATCGCAGCGGATGGAGGAGTTTCAGCGGAAAAAGAAGGAGATCGATGCTATTCGTGATAACCTTACGGGTCAAATCGAACTGGTTGAGAAGCGGACCGAGGAGTTGGAGAAGATGCACAAGCAGCAGATTGAGCGACTTGAGAGTATTTCGGGAATGTCAGCCGACGAGGCAAAAAATCAGCTGGTTGAAAACTTGAAGGCAGAGGCCAAAACTGCTGCCATGTCCTACATCAATGAGGCCATGGATGAGGCTAAAATGACCGCAAACAAGGAGGCAAAACGCATTGTTATTCAAACAATTCAGAGAGTAGCAACCGAAGCCGCCATTGAGAACTCTGTTACCGTTTTCCACATCGAATCAGATGAAATAAAGGGACGAATTATTGGTAGAGAAGGCCGAAATATTCGCGCTCTTGAGGCTGCAACCGGCGTGGAGATCATCGTTGACGATACTCCAGAGGCCATCATTCTTTCAGCGTTTGACCCTGTTCGTCGCGAGATTGCCCGTTTGGCTCTACACCAGCTGGTGACCGATGGGCGTATCCACCCAGCTCGCATTGAAGAGGTGGTTGGTAAGGTGCAAAAGCAGGTAGAGGAAGAGATTGTAGAAGTTGGAAAAAGAACGGCCATCGACCTTGGAATTCACGGTTTACATCCAGAGTTAATCCGTTTGGTTGGTAAGATGAAGTATCGCTCTTCCTATGGACAGAATTTGCTACAACACTCACGTGAGGTTGCTAATCTCTGTGCCATTATGGCTTCGGAACTTGGTCTTAACGCCAAGCTTGCAAAGCGTGCTGGACTCCTACATGATATTGGTAAGGTGCCCGATGATGAGCCGGAATTGCCACATGCTATTTTGGGCATGAAGCTGGCCGAGAAGTATAAGGAAAAGTCGGAGATTTGCAATGCAATAGGTTCTCACCACGATGAGGTAGAAATGACTACGCTTATTGCACCTTTGGTGCAGGTTTGTGATGCCATTTCCGGTGCTCGTCCAGGTGCTCGTCGCGAGATAGTGGAGAGCTATATCAAGCGTTTGAAGGAGATGGAGCAGCTTGCTCTTTCATATCCTGGTGTGCTCAAGACTTTTGCAATTCAGGCTGGTAGGGAGTTACGGGTAATTGTGGGAAGCGAAAAGGTAACCGATCAGGAGGCAGAACGTCTTTCATTCGACATTGCTCAGAAAATTCAGGACGAGATGACCTACCCAGGACAGGTTAAGATTACTGTAATTCGGGAGACTCGAGCCATCAGCTTTGCGAAGTAAACAAGTCCAATTGTGAAAATAGTTATTGATTTTGAGGCTGTCCATGGGGACAGCCTCTTTTTTACCCCCAAACAGTTAACCTATTCCATCCAGTAGCAATTGGTTTTGTTATTAGGAATCCAATTTTCTCCAGTTCTTAGCGTTGCAATTAAGTTAGCAAATGTCAATTCTTTTTCTGCAAAAGTTTTGACAGCCTCCAAGTAAATATTGTATTTTCGTACTTTCATTCTAAAGTAAGCCAATGAACAATATAGTTATGTGTGACCTGAAGGGGCAATACCTAAAGGTTAAGGATGAAATTGATGCAGGAATTCAGCAGGTTATCGATTCTACCTCGTTCATTAAGGGAGAGCCTGTTGGTAGGCTTCAGGAGGAGTTGGGCCGCTACCTTTCCGCTAAGCACGTAATTGGCTGCGGTAATGGCACCGATGCGCTGCAAATTGCGTTGATGGCCCTTGGGCTAAAGCCCGGTGATGAGGTGATCACGCCCAACTTCACCTTCATTGCTACGGTTGAGGTGGTTGCGCTTCTGGGGCTAACCCCTGTGCTGGTGGACGTAGATGTCGACTCCTTTACCTTGGATATTGAGCAGCTGGAGAGGGCAATCACTTCACGAACCCGCGCCATCATTCCGGTTCACCTGTTTGGGCAGTGCGCCAACATGGAGGCCATTATGAGGGTTGCGCAAAAGTACGGAATCTTTGTTATAGAGGATGTTGCTCAAGCCTTGGGGAGCAGCTACACCTTTTCCAGTGGGCTATCCTCGAAGGCGGGCACCATTGGTCACATAGGAACCACCTCCTTCTTCCCTTCAAAGAATCTGGGCTGCTATGGCGATGGTGGAGCGCTCTACACCAACGATGATGGCTTAGCGGAGGAGATTCGGTCGATAGCCAACCATGGCATGAAGGTGCGCTACCACCACGATCGCATTGGGCTTAACTCTCGCTTGGACACCATACAGGCCGCCATCCTTCGCGTAAAGCTACAGTATCTAGACCAGTACAACCAAGCGAGAATTCAGGCTGCAGATACCTACGATAGGCTTTTTGCCGGTTGCTCGAAGTTAAAGACGCCGTATAGGGTTACCTATTCCGACCACATATTTCACCAGTACACCCTTCGCCTGGTGGAGGGCGATCGGCTGGAGCTGATGACGTATCTAGCATCGAAGCAAATTCCTGCAATGGTGTACTATCCGGTTCCGCTTCACCGTCAGGTGGCATTTGCAGAGTACCAAAAAGTGGCCAGGAATAAGGAGTTTCCCATTACCGATAAGCTATGTGAAACGGTATTCTCGCTACCCATGCACACGGAGCTTACCCAAGAGCAGCAGGAGTATATTGCGGCAGCTATTCTTAACTTTCTTGGGTAGCCAGCGGTACGATGCACAAAGCGAATTCATCGAATAGAGTTTTGAAATGGAAAAGGAGTATTTTGCACACGAAACGGCCGTTATAGATAGCGGATGCGTAATTGGAAGGGGGACCAAAATATGGCACTTTAGCCATATCATGGCCGGTTGTATTATTGGAGAAAGGTGTAACATTGGCCAGAACGTGGTTGTTTCACCCGAGGTGATCCTCGGTAACAATGTAAAGGTGCAAAACAATGTATCCATTTACACTGGCGTAGTGTGCGAGGATGATGTGTTTTTGGGCCCATCGATGGTGTTTACCAACGTAATCAATCCGCGTAGCGCTGTAAATCGTCGCGACCAGTATTTGAAGACAATTGTGGGAAAAGGGGCATCCATTGGCGCTAACGCCACCATTGTATGTGGGCATAACATTGGGAAGTATGCCTTTATTGGGGCCGGGGCTGTGGTAACCAAGGAGGTTAAGCCCTACGCTCTCGTTGTTGGTAATCCCGCCCGCCACGCTGGATGGATGAGTGAGCATGGCCATCGGTTGGCATTTGATGCTGATGGCATTGCTGTTTGCCCGGAGAGCGGATACAAGTATAGCCTAGTTTCTGGAAACGTAGAAAAAATAGAGTAATGGAAGATTCAAAAAAGTTAAACTTTGGCCTTATCGGGGCTTCTGGATACATTGCACCACGTCACTTGAGAGCCATTAAGGACACCGGGAATAACCTAGTTGCCGCCCTTGATAAATTTGATAGCGTTGGCATCATGGATAGCTTTTTCCCAGAGGCCGATTTTTTTGTGGAGTATGAGCGTTTCGACCGTCATTTTGACAAGCTAAAACGGCATGGAACACGCATTGATTACGTTAGCATCTGTACCCCGAACTATCTGCACGATTCCCACATTCGATTTGCCCTGCGTCAGGGGGCGGAGGCCATATGCGAGAAGCCATTAGTCCTAAACCCGTGGAATGTTGATGCACTGCAGGAGATAGAGAAGGAGACCGGACGCAAGGTAAATACCATTCTGCAGCTAAGGCTGCACCCGGCCATTATTGCCCTAAGGGAGGAAGTAGCCAAGGCTCCTGCCGATAAGGTTTTTGATGTGGATCTTACTTACATTACTAGCCGAGGACACTGGTATTTTGTTTCATGGAAGGGGGATGTTCAGAAGTCGGGAGGCGTAGCCACGAACATAGGCATTCACTTTTTTGATATGCTCAGTTGGGTTTTTGGCGACGTTCAGGAGAACGTGGTTCACATTGCCGAACCAGATAAGTCCGCGGGTTATCTTCGCCTTAAAAAGGCACGTGTAAGATGGTTTCTTAGCGTGGATTACAGTGATATACCAGAGCATGTTCGCCAGAAGGGACAGCGCACATTTCGGTCGATTACCATGGAGGGGAAGGAGATTGAGTTTTCGGAAGGCTTCACCGACCTGCATACGGAGAGCTATCGCCAAATTATTGCAGGAAAAGGCTTTGGTCTTCAGGATGCTAAGCCATCCATTCAAACGGCCTATACCATTCGTAATTTTAAGCCCTTAGGCTTAACCGGCGACTACCATCCATTTTGCAAAAAGTAACGACTCATTAATGCTCAAGATATGATTTACCAAAATCTTGTTACCAAAAAAGAGCGGTTAGCTGTAATAGGCTTAGGGTATGTAGGGCTGCCCATTGCACTTGAGTTTGCGCGTAAAATTTCTGTTGTTGGGTTTGACGTTAAGCCCGATCGCGTTGATCTGATGCAGAAGGGGGTTGACCCGAGCAAGGAATTGGAAAAGGAAGCCTTCGATGGGTGTGAAATTGAGTTTACCAGCAACATCGAAAATATTAGAGATGCGAAGTTTTACGTTGTTGCCGTGCCAACTCCCATCGATGACCACAACCTTCCTGACCTGAAACCTCTTCTTGCTGCTACTGAAACCGTAGGTAAGGTGTTAAAAAAGGGGGACTATGTGGTGTATGAGTCCACGGTATACCCCGGCTGCACGGAGGAGGATTGTGTGCCATTGCTGGAGCAGCTGTCGGGATTGAAATACATTCAGGATTTTAAGGTCGGTTTCTCTCCCGAGAGGATAAACCCTGGGGATAAGGAACATACGCTGGTGAAGATTAAAAAGATTACCTCGGGGTGTGATGCTGAATCATCGGAGGAAATAGCTAAGACCTATGAGTTGATAATTCAAGCGGGCATTCACCGTGCCAGCAGCATAAAGGTGGCAGAGGCGGCCAAAATCATTGAGAATACCCAGCGCGACATTAATATCGCGTTTATGAATGAGCTTTCAATAATATTCAATAGGATGGGGATCAATACCTTTGAGGTACTGGAGGCTGCAGGAACGAAGTGGAACTTTTTAAAGTTCTTCCCGGGATTAGTTGGCGGTCATTGCATTGGAGTTGATCCCTACTACCTAGTTTATAAGGCAAAGGAGTTGGGCTATCACCCTCAAATAATCAGTGCAGGACGATTTACCAACGACTCCATGGGGGGGTACGTTGCCAAGCAAACGGTAAAGAAGATGATTGCTGCGGATAAGAATCCCAAGGATAGTCGTGTTCTACTAATGGGTGTGACTTTTAAGGAGAATGTGAGCGATATTCGAAATTCTAAGGTTGTTGATATTTTTAATGAGCTTAAGTCCTTTGGCGTAAGGAATATTGATGTGGTTGATCCCTATGCCGATGCTCAAGAGGTAAAGCATGAGTATGGCTTTGATATGGTTAAGGAGCCGACTGGGAGGTACGATGCCATTGTTGTTGCTGTGAGCCATCAGCAATACCTGAACCTACAGGAGGAGTGGTTCCTTGGTTTTGCATCGGAGGGCTGTACTTTTGTGGATGTAAAGGGAGTTTATCGGAATGTGGTCAAAGCTTTGACATACTGGAGTTTATAAATCTTGCTATATTTTGTCTAGCAAAAGTTAGGCGTCTGATGCCATTTTTGCATCAGACGCTTTTTGCTTAAGATATTGATGAATGCGGTAATATTGTATATTTCACAGGTTGTTTTAACGGTTTCAATTTGACCTTTTCCATATTAAAAGGTATTTTTGTCTGCCATTTTTCCAGCCAGTCTTTTTTGGGACTGAGAAGGCGAAGCTGTACTTGGCCTATTTGATATTTTGGGCATAGCCGCTTTTCCTTATTTTCAATATTTTTTGTGAATCCAAATAAGTTAACAGGACATAGAGTTTTGGTTACTGGTGGAGCTGGTTTTATTGGCTCTAATCTCTGTGAAGAGTTGCTCCGGAATGGTAACAAGGTTACCTGTTTGGATAATTTCTCCACAGGGAAACGCGGCAACATCTCTTCTTTCCTAGAAACCCCTAATTTTGTGTTAATAGAGGGTGATATCAGGAACTACGAAGATTGCCAAAGAGCAGTAAAGGATGTTGAGATTGTTTTTCATGAAGCAGCACTCGGGAGCGTTCCACGATCGATAAACGATCCAATAACCACCACCGACGTAAACATTGGGGGATTTGTGAAGATACTTTTTGCGGCCAAGGAGGAAGGGGTAAAGCGTTTTATCTATGCAGCCAGTTCATCCACCTATGGCGATCATCCTGCCTTACCCAAGGTGGAGGAGCACATTGGCAAACCACTGTCACCCTATGCTATTACCAAGTATGTAAACGAGCTATATGCTGAAAATTTTGGCAAACTCTATGGAATAGAGACCATTGGTTTACGATATTTCAATGTTTTTGGGAAACGACAGGATCCAGATGGAGCTTATGCTGCAGTGATTCCTAAGTTTGTGAAAATGCTAATTGAGCATAAGCAACCAGTGATCAATGGGGATGGAAATCATTCACGTGATTTTACCCATATTGACAATGTTGTTTTCATGAATCTGCTTGCCGCAACAACTACCAATAGTGAGGCCATTAATCAAGTATTTAATGTTGCTTGTGGAGAAAGGAATACGCTCAATCAGCTGGTTGCATACCTAAAGGAGTTCCTTGGTGAGTACGATTCCGAAATCAAAAATATTGAACCTGTTTTTGGCAAAGAGCGGGAGGGGGATGTTCGCCATTCGTTGGCTAGCATTGAAAAGGCCCAGAAACTTTTGGGTTATAAGCCCACCCATCTGTTTAAAGAGGGGCTGAGTCTCTCAACATCATGGTACTATCAATTGCTTGTCAATCAATAATAACCACAAACAAAATCCTATGAAAGGTATCGTATTAGCAGGAGGGGCCGGCACACGTCTTTTCCCAATTACAAAGGGCGTTTCAAAGCAGTTGCTCCCCATCTACGATAAGCCCATGATTTACTACCCTCTCTCCGTGCTCATGCTGGCCGGAATTAGGGATATATTGATTATTTCCACGCCCTACGATCTGCCCGGTTTTGAGCGATTGCTGGGCGATGGTTCCGACTATGGAGTATCACTCTCCTATGCAGAGCAGCCTAGCCCAGATGGGCTGGCCCAGGCCTTCATTATTGGCGAACAGTTTATTGGAAACGATGATGTTTGCTTGGTTTTGGGCGATAACATATTTCATGGTCACGGTTTTTCCGGATTGCTCGAGAATGCACGTAAAAATGTGGAATTGAATGCCAATGCTACCGTATTTGGCTACTGGGTAAACGATCCAGAACGTTATGGCGTGGCAGAGTTTGATGCGGGTGGTAGGGTTACAAGCATTGAGGAAAAACCGGAACATCCAAAGTCGAACTATGCGGTGGTGGGTCTTTACTTTTATACCAACGACGTAGTTAAGATAGCTAAGAGTATTAAGCCCTCAGCTCGTGGCGAGCTGGAGATAACCACTGTTAATCAGGAGTATCTCAAGCAAAATCGCTTAAATGTGGAGTTGATGGGGAGAGGATTCACTTGGCTCGACACCGGTACCCATGAGTCTTTGGCCGAAGCCAGCAACTATGTGGAGACCATTGAACATAGGCAAGGTCTTAAAATAGCCTGCCTCGAGGAGATTGCCTTCAGCAAGGGCTGGATCACCAAGGAGCGCCTTCTGGAGCTGGCACAACCCATGATTAAGAACCAGTATGGGCAATACTTGGTTAACTTGGTGGAAAAGAAATAGATGCTTATAATAGGTGATTAGCCGTTTAGGTTTTTAGGTTATTAGAAAAGACGTTAACCAGTAACCAGTAACCAGTAACCAGTAACCAGTAACCAGTAACTTCTAACTCGTAACGATAAATGAATATTATTGAAACCTCAATTTCTGAAGTTAAAATTATTGAACCTAGAGTTTTTGGCGATAGTCGTGGTTTGTTTTTTGAATCGCATTCACATAAACTATTTATTGAGAAGGTTTGCAATACCACCTTTGTTCAGGATAATGAGTCCCATTCTCAGTATGGAGTGCTGCGTGGAATGCATTACCAGCTGCCACCCTACACCCAATCGAAGTTGGTTCGAGTGGTTGTAGGAAAGGTTTTGGATGTGGCAGTGGATATGCGGAAGGGCTCACCAACCTTTGGAAAATATGTGGCCGTTGAGCTTTCAGATGAAAACAAGAGGCAGCTCTTTGTTCCTCGAGGTTTTGCGCACGGCTTTTTAACGCTATCCGAAAAAGCCATTTTTCAGTATAAGTGCGATGCATACTATGTTCCAAACCAGGAGGGCGCTTTCAGGTGGGATGATCCAACCGTAAATATTCAGTGGCCAATAGATCCCGGTAAGGTAATTTTGTCGGATAAGGATAGGGTTTTGCCCTTGTTTAGGGATGCGGTGGCATTTGATTACTCGGATGTTTTGTAATAAAGTCAGTTGGTATTTGAAGAATGTGCAATGGCTTTCCAGAGTAATCAGTGGTGATTAAATGTATTATGGGGCGATGTATAATCCTAATTAAGATATAATCTTGGATATCTAATAGATATTCATATGATGCCATTCTACCAATACTTCTACGCTCATAAGATTAATAAGAAGATTATTAATTTGGATCGCAATAATACTATTCTCATTGAATGATACGTAAGGCAAAGTCTCTAATAAATAAGAATAGAGTCTTGCTGGAGAATTTCTCCTTTCTGAGTATATTACAAGTTTCAAACCTACTAATTTTTTTATTGATGATACCCTATCTTTATAGGGTGCTTGGTAAAGAATACTATGGTATTGTTGTATTTGCTCAAACTGTTGCAATCTATTTTGCTATTATAGTGAATTTTGGGTTTAACGTTACTGCAACACGTGATATTTCTATCTATCGGAATAATAGGAGAAAAGTATCAAAGATTATTTCTTCAATTATAACACTTAAACTAATTTTCTTTTTTTTTACATTAATTATTTTATCAATACTTGTTTCTTTTATTCATTTATTTAGTACACATCCTAAAATATTTTTTTTCTCAATGCTTTTTTGTCTTAGCGAGGCTTTATTTCCTATTTGGTATTTTCAAGGAATTGAAAAAATGAAGTATATTACATTTATTAATGTTGCCACACGAATAACTTCTGCTCTATTAATATTTGTTTTTGTAAAGCATCATACGGACTACATTTTAATTCCTATATTTCTCGGGATGGGAACCGTTATGGGAGCAATAATTGGATTGATTATTGTATTTTATGTTCATAAAAACAAATTTCTATTTTTACATATATCAGAGTTAAAGACATGTGTTGTTGATAATTTACCTCTGTTTATTTCTAATGTATCATCGCAAATATATGTGAACGCAAATAAACTAATTGTGGGTTCTTTTTTGGGGATGCAGGATGTTGCTATATATGATATTGCAGATAAAATTGTCAATTTGCTTAAAGTTCCAGTTTTTTTAGTCAAGCAAACACTCTTTCCTCGTGTATCAAAGGATAGGGATGTCAGATTCGTAAAGCGTGCTATGGGGCTAGTATTTGTTTTTTTTGCAATCGTTTATATATTACTTTTCACATTTACTTATCCAATCATTCATCTGTTTAGTGGGTCGAGTAATCAAATTACTGGAGAATTGTTTCGTTTCCTTGCTATCTCAATACTCCCAATTTGTTTAGGTCTATTTTTTGCTGAATTAATACTAGTTCCATTTGGCTTTCTCAAGGATTATACAAAAATGCGTACTTCATCTTTGTTTGTCTATCTTGTAATTGTTGGATTATTAATCGTTTTTAAGCAGGTTGGTCTTTTCCAATTAGCGGGATCAATTATTTTTGTTGAAACGTTTGTTCTCTTATATTCATTTTACCTTTGTAAAAAAAATAAAGTAATATAGTGTGGATTATTGATATGTTCAGCATTCCTTTGGCTCTGATTAGTAATATGAAAAGGTAAGTTCAAATGACAATTATCTTAATCGGCATTTTTCTATTATTATCTTTTTTTGTATTCTTTGAGAAAATATTGGGTAATGACCGACTTTTATTTTTTGGGTTTATAGGTTTAATGCTGATTGCAGTGGCAGGCCTTAGAACTGCTGGTTGTGATAAGGACTACTTAGGATATATTAAGATTTTTAGAGGACTGAAGGAGTATAGGGATTATAGAATTGAGCCAACTTTTCGACTCTTTCGATATATTATTAATAACTTTCTATATGGCAAAACAATATACTTGTTTTGTTTATATGCGTTAATTGGAGTTAGTGTAAAGTTTTACGCAATTAAGCAAACCACCGATTTGATATTTTTGTCTGTTATATTTTATTTCAGTAATTTTTATTTACTGCAGGATATGACTCAAATCAGAGCTGGGGTAGCAGCAGGTTTATTATTGTTAAGCATTAAACCTTTGTATGATAGGAATTTGATATCGTTTATTCTTATAGTTATTATTGCATCCCTTTTTCACTATTCTGCAATAATCTTCTTTATGCTTTGGTTTCTTGCACCTGATACTTTTCGTATAATTCCATATGTTTTACTAATTCCTCTTGTCTATCTCTTACATCATATTGGGTTTAGTCCATCGTATTTTGTGAAAAATTTTCCAATAGAAGTTGTAAGACAAAAAATGAATGCATATTTCTATTTGCGTAGTCAGGGATTAATGGCAGACACTAATGTTTTTAATGTGCTTCAATTGTTTCGTATCAGTATTGCATGTGTTTTTTTGTTTTATCGGAAACAACTTGTTGATCATAATAAATATTTTTATTTATTGTTGAAAATATTTATTATTGGTATTTCGATGTTTGTTTTATTTGCAGATATTCCAGCTATTGGAGCACGATTAAGTGAGTTGTCGCTTATCGTTGAGATATTATTGATTCCAATGTTTATTTATATTTTAAAACCACGGTTTTTAGGACGTTTATTTTTAGTATTTATAGCAGCTGGATACTTTTGGTTAAGTATTTTTTACTATAAAATAATTATTTAATGATGGTAAATAGAAATAATGTCTGTTCACTCGTTATAACTTATAATCCAGAGCGCTCAATCTTAGATGTTTTAATTACTCATTTAGATATATTTAGTTATATTATTATAGTTGATAATGGTTCGAGTAAGGAAATTATTGAAAGGGTGATGGAGTTTTGTCAGCATGAAAACCGAATAGAGTTGATATGTTTGCCAAAAAACTATGGTATCGCTTATGCTCTCAATATTGGGATAATGAGAGTATTAGAACTAAATTTTAAGTGGTTAGTTTCATTCGATCAAGACTCGATTCCTTCTATTAATTTACTTGATTACTACAATATAATACTAAATTCAGTTGATAAATCAAAAGTTCGTATGATTGGTGGTGCTTACACTGACTCTTTTAATGCAGAGTCAATTAATAAGATAACTTGGAGAAATTCATTGTCTTTAATTACTTCAGGAACGTTATATAATGTTGATGTTTTTAAAGAGGTTGGATTATTTGATGATAAATTATTTATTGATGGTGTCGATTTTGATTATAACTTGCGAGTGCGAGAAAAAAAATATTTAACAATAAGAATTGACCAACCAATATTTCAGCATCATCTTGGAGATCCTATTAGAAAATATTTTTTAGGTATGATGTTTACGAGTACTAATCATAGTCCTGAACGTCGTTATTTTTTTGCTCGAAATCATGTCATTATTTCAAAAAAATATTTTTTCAAATTTCCAATTTGGATTCTTAAAAAGAACTATTTTTTTATCCAAACATTTTTCCAAATACTAATAGTTGAAAAAAATGTAAAAGTAAAGATTAATAGATTTCTTAATGGGTTAAAGGATGGTTTGATATCTCATTAATTTATCTTTATCATAGTAATTATTGACTTGTAATAATACTTGAATTCAAACTGAATATATAGTAAATCACTAGCTTTAAAACTAATATTTACATTATGACGAGAATTAATTTTGCGTGCGTTAACTTTAATAGTTCTAAGTATACAATAGAATATATTAGTAGTATATTGTCTTTGGAAACTATGGAATACTTTATTGTTAAGATATTTATTATAGATAATTGCTCTGAAATTGAAGATTATAAAATAATTGAGAAGTATGTAGCAAATATTGAAAATGTACAATTGATGAGGACTGAATTAAATGTAGGATATTTTGGCGGACTTAATATAGCGATTAGTTTTAACCGTAGCGCCAAGGATTATTGGGTTATTGGTAATAATGACGTCACTTTTCCAAAATTATTTTTGAGTAATTTGAAACGTGTATTATCTAATGGTATTGACTCTGATGTACTTGTGCTTTCTCCAAATATTATTAATCTTGATAACGTCCACCAAAACCCTGTTTCAGTAAATAGACTTTCTTTGAAACGGAGAATATTTTTAAATGTCTATTTCTTTAATTATTACATTGGGATTCCTCTTTATTTTGTTGTACGGAAAATTAAATCTATTATGAAGTTAACATCCAGAAATAATTGGGATAGTGAACAAAAAATAATTCTTGGTTACGGTGCTTGTTATGTTCTTCTACCAAGTTTCTTCAGGTATTTTAATAAACTAGATGATGAAATATTTTTATATGGTGAAGAGGCACTTCTTAGTCACCAGGTACAAAGTGTTAATGGCTCTATTTTATATTGTCCAACTTTAGAAATGAGGCATTACGAACATGCAACTGTCAGCAGCATTGAATCTAAAAAGCATTTTAAAATCACTCAATCGGCGTATAAAATATATAAAAAATATTTGTAAAGTTTGAGTTGTGATTTGTATTGGTTTGGTGTTGATATTAGTTTAATGTAATTTGTTTTTTCTTTGTATTTGATATTGTTATAATTTTGTTCCCGTTATATTCTAATTACTATGTTTCGTAATAAAATTCTTCTTATTACTGGTGGTACCGGTTCTTTCGGTAATGCTGTCCTTAAGCGGTTTCTTGATACAGATATTAAGGAGATACGTATCTTTTCACGTGATGAAAAGAAGCAGGATGACATGCGTCGTCACTATAACTCTTCAAAGATTAGGTTCTATATTGGTGATGTAAGGGATGCTAATAGCATCGATAGAGCCATGCATAGTGTTGATTTTGTTTTCCATGCTGCTGCACTGAAGCAGGTACCTTCCTGTGAGTTTTTTCCTGTTGAGGCGGTTAAAACGAATATCCTTGGAACTGATAATGTTCTTCAGGCTGCTGAAAAGTATGGCGTGAAGCGATTGGTGGTATTAAGTACTGACAAAGCTGCCTATCCCATTAACGCAATGGGCATGTCGAAGGCGTTAATGGAGAAGGTGATGGTTGCCCGGTCGCGCAGTAATGATCCAGAGAAACAAGTATTTTGTGGAACTCGTTATGGAAATGTAATGGCCTCAAGAGGTTCTGTTATTCCATTATTTATTGAACAATTGAAGGCTGGAAAGCCATTGACCATTACTGATCCTAACATGACTCGGTTCATGATGACCCTAGAGGATGCAGTGGATCTCGTTCTTTATGCGTTTGAGCATGGTAAACCAGGAGACCTGTTTGTTCAAAAGGCTCCCTCTGCAACTATTGAGACTTTGGCTAAAGCGTTAATCGAACTCTATAAATCTTCTAGTGAGATTAAGGTAATTGGTACAAGGCATGGCGAGAAGCTATACGAGACCTTGGTCAACAGGGAGGATATGGTTAAGGCAGAAGATTTAGGAACCTATTTTAGAATTCCTGCTGATAATAGAGACCTTAATTATGCTCAATATTTTTCAGAGGGTATTCCGGACGTGTCGCAAATTGAGGAATATCATTCGCACAATACAGAATTGTTGAATCTAGAGGGAATGAAAAGTCTTCTCTTAAAACTTCCAATGATACGCAAAGATATACTAGGAGAAGAGAGTAGTAATCAATATCCTGATTAAATTATTATAGTATGCTGAAAGTTGGAATTACTGGTCAATCTGGTTTTGTTGGCACGCACGTCTATAATACTCTTGGCCTTTTACCCGATAAGTACTTGCGAATTCCTTTTGATGATAATTTTTTCAACAACAGAGAGAGGTTAATTGAGTTTGTCACCTCCTGCGATGTGATTGTTCATTTGGCAGCCATGAATCGCCATAATGATCCAGAATTACTTTATAACACAAATATATCATTAGTAAAAAAACTTATCGAGGCTTGTGAATATTCAAATATAACTCCCCATATTTTATTTTCCTCCTCAACTCAAGAGGAGCGCGATAATTTGTATGGTAGGTCGAAAAAGGAGGGACGTGAACTCTTTGAGAATTGGGCTAAGCGTTCAGGGGCACGATTCACAGGTCTCGTTATTCCAAATGTGTTTGGTCCTTTTGGCTATCCCTACTATAACTCTGTTGTTGCTACTTTTTGTCACCAACTAACTCATAATGAGACGCCAAAAATTGAAACGGATGGCGAGTTGAAGTTAATTTACGTAGCAGAGTTAGTTGATTTTTTGTTGAATAAGATTGAGGTTACAGTTCTTAATGATGTAGATTCCATTGAGCGATGCGAGGTACCATATACTTCTACCATTAAAGTATCTGATTTACTTGAGAAGCTAAAAGGTTTTAAAGAACTTTATTTTGAAAATGGGATGATTCCAAACCTAGGTAATGCATTGGATCTTAATTTGTTTAATACCTTACTAACCTATATAGACCATAAATCGTTTTTCCCCTTTCATCTAAAACTAAATACCGATGAAAGAGGTTCGTTTGTGGAGACAATAAAGTTGAATAGTGGTGGACAGGTCTCTTTTTCTACGACCAACCCCGGCATTACTAGGGGTAACCATTTTCATACCCGAAAGGCAGAGCGTTTTGCTGTAATAAAGGGTAAGGCTATAATAGAATTTAGACGCATTGGTACTGATAAAACATTCACCTTTAAATTGGATGGAAACAATCCTTCCTTTGTTGATATGCCGGTATGGTTTACACATAACATAACCAATGTGGGGACAGAAGAAGTTTATACCATTTTTTGGATAAGTGAGCACTTCAATCCATCCGATTCCGATACCTTTTTTGAACAAGTTTGATTTCTAATTTTAGATAGGTCCAACTATGAAAGGAAAATTGAGGGTAGTCACTGTAATTGGCACCCGACCAGAAATAATAAGACTTTCGCGAGTGATGGCAAAATTAGACCAGTCTGAAGCCATCGAACACATAACTATTCATACAGGCCAGAACTACGATTATGAACTAAATCAAATATTTTATGAGGATTTAGGAATTCGTAAGCCAGATTATTTCTTAGATGCTGCAGGAGCAACAGCTATAGAAACAGTGGGACAAATACTGATTAAAATTGATCCATTGTTGGAGCAGCTTAAACCCGATGCTTTTTTGGTTTTAGGTGATACTAACAGTTGCCTTTGTGCCATTCCTGCCAAAAAACGCCATATCCCAATTTTCCACATGGAGGCAGGAAATCGTTGCTTCGATCAGCGGGTTCCCGAAGAGACAAATCGGAAAATAGTTGATCATATATCCGATATCAATCTAACCTATAGTGATATTGCTCGAGAATATCTTCTCAGAGAGGGCTTGCCTGCTGATCGAATTATAAAAACAGGTTCTCCAATGTTTGAGGTGCTTAACTACTATTTTCCTCAAATAATTAAGTCGGATGTATTGAGTCGATTAAACTTAGAAAAAGGAAAATTTTTTGTAGTCTCCGCTCACCGGGAGGAAAATATCAACAGCGAAAAGAATTTTTGTGGGCTGATGGAAGCTCTTAATCTAATTGCGGAAAAATACAGCTTTCCAATAATTGTAAGCACCCATCCACGTACTCGGAAAATGATTGATTATAAGAATATTAAAGTTCGTAATGAAATTCAATTTTTAAAACCACTCGGGTTTAATGATTATAATGCTCTTCAGATTAACTCTTATGCTGTTCTTTCTGATAGCGGTACTATCTCAGAGGAGTCTTCAATACTTAATTTCCGTGCGCTTAATATTCGCGATGCTCATGAGCGACCCGAAGCGATCGAACAGGCCTCGGTTATAATGGTTGGGATGAATACGGAACGTATTCTTCAAGGACTGACACAACTGAAATATCAGGAAATTGATGGAACTCGAAATTTTTTACCTGTTGCTGATTATTCTATTCCTAACGTTTCTGATAAAATGGTAAGAATAATTTTGAGTTATATTGATTATGTGAATAGAGTGGTGTGGAGTAAATAGAATTAATATCGTTTGATTATGAATGTATTGTTTCTTACTCTTAGTTCATTTGATAGCATCAACGATAGAGGCATTTATTCTGATTTAATGCGTAAGATTGTTAATGAGGGACATGCTGTCTATGTTGTTACTCCCATTGAACGGAGGATGAAGCAGTCAACAAATCTTCTTCAGGAACAAGGTTGTCAGATTCTAAGGGTGAAAACATTAAATATTAAAAAGACCAACGTTATAGAGAAGGGAATTGGAACTTACCTTGTTGAATATCAATTTAAATCTGCAATAAAAAAAACATGGGAAGGAGTAACTTTTGACTTAGTTATGTATTCAACTCCTCCAATAACATTTATTGGTGTTATATCCTACATAAAAAAACGTGATAATGCTAAAACATATTTATTGTTAAAGGATATTTTTCCACAAAATGCAGTTGATTTGGGAATGATTAGATCGGGTAGTCTGCTTCATAGATATTTTCGTCGTAAAGAGTCTGATTTATATTCAATTTCGGATCGAATAGGTTGCATGTCACCTGCAAACGTAAATTATTTGTGTCAGAATAACCTAGAAGTTGATTCTACAAAAATTCACGTTAATCCCAATAGTATAGAAATAATAGATAGGAAAAAACTTAATAATGAAGAGAAATCAGTTATTAGATTAAAATATAATATCCAGGAGAATGCAATATTGTTTATTTATGGCGGTAATTTAGGAAAGCCTCAAGGAGTCGGTTTTTTGCTAGAAATTCTAACGCGTTATAATAATCGTAAAGACTTTTTTTTTCTGATTGCGGGTTCTGGAACTGAATATAATACTATTGCAAATTGGTTTCAAACTAATAACCCTATGAATTCAAAATTGTTACAATATCTTCCAAAAGTTCAATTTGAAGAATTATTGGCAGTTGCAGATGTAGGACTTATTTTCCTAGATTGTCGTTTTACAATTCCAAACTTCCCCTCAAGGCTACTTTCGTATTTGGATTTTTCACTACCAATTATTGCGGCAACGGATACAAATACAGATATCGGTAAAATTGCATTTGAACATAATTTCGGATTTTGGTGTAAGAATGGTGATTTTGATAGTTTTAAGCGTTTTGTTACTATTCTTGAGAATGAAGAGCTCCGTAAACAAATGGGAAAAAGTGGAAATAATTATTTACGGGAAAACTATACTGTTGATGTTTCATATTCACTAATTTTTAAAAAATAAATGTATGCTAAGTATTTTAAATCTCCTTTTGATATTATATTAGGAGTAATAATCTTTTTACTTATTCTTCCAATTTTTGTGTTGATTATGTTGTTGTTGTGTCTCAATGGAGACAAACCATTTTTTATTCAACATCGTCCCGGGAAAAATGGTCGAATATTTAAAATTATTAAGTTCAAAACCATGAATGATAGGAAGGATCTGGATGGTAACCTTCTGCCAAACAGGGAGAGACTGACTGGAATTGGTAAACATATTAGAAAAACATCTCTGGATGAGTTGCCTCAGTTGATTAATGTAATAAAGGGAGATATGAGTTTTGTGGGTCCTCGTCCTTTAAGAATTGAATACATGCCTTATTATTCAAGTGAGCAAGCTCGACGACATAATGTAAAACCGGGTATTACCGGTTGGGCACAGGTTAATGGCCGAAATTCTCTTTCATGGGATGAAAAGTTTAAAATGGATGTGTGGTATGTGGACAACATATCTCTGGTTTTGGACATTAGGATTCTTTTTTTGACATTTTGGAAAGTGTTTAAGCAAGAGGGAATTAATACTGATGCAAATGTATTTATGGAACCATTTAAAGGTGTAAAGTTAAATGGATAAGAACATTTATATTATTGGTGCAGGAACTTACGGTGCGGCCATTGGTGAGTTGGCAGAGTCTTGCGGCTTTTCTATCGTAGGTTTTTTCGATGATGATCTTAGTAAGGTTGGAAATTTGGTTCTTGGTAAACCGGTAATTGGAAGTCTTGATTGTAAGAGGGATATTATTAATGGTGCCAATTATGTTGTTGCTATTGGGAATAATGCTGTTCGAGTTAGGAAATCGAAGGAAATTATTGATGGTGGAGGGCAAATGCCCAGCTTAATCCATCCCAAGGCGGAAATAAGCAGCTATTCAACAATTGGTTCAGCGTGCATTATTCATGCATTCTCATATATTTGGACTGAAGTTGCCGTTGGAAGTTTCTCTATTATCAGTCCAAAGGTGGTAATTGCACATCATACAAAAATAGGCGAAGGGTGCTTTATTTCTACCGGCTGTAATATAGGTGCTGGAATCAGATTTGAGAAAGAAGTTTTTGTTGGAATTGGGTCTACAATAATGACAGGTGTGGCGTTTATTGGTAATAATTCAATTGTTGGAGCGGGAAGTGTTGTGATTAAAGATGTTGAAGCAGATGTAGTTATGGCTGGCGTACCTGCGAAGGTTATTAAAAGGTTTTAAGTATTTAATTTTTTTAATTATTTTGTTTTATAGTTTCTTGAATTACTAGTTAATTGAAGAAGTGTTTGAATGTTTTATTGTAAAAATAGTGGAAATGAATTCTAAGATTTGGCTTTCATCTCCCCACATGGGGGGAAATGAGATGAAGTATGTTCAAGAAGCATATGATACCAATTGGGTTGCGCCTTTGGGGCCCAATGTGAATGAGTTTGAAAATGAACTTGCCTCATATCTTTCTGTTAAAGGGGTTGCAGCCTTAAGTTCCGGAACTGCTGCGCTGCATTTAGCTTTAGTCATGCTGGGGGTTGAGCCTGGTGATGAGGTGATTTGCCAATCCTTTACTTTCTCAGCCTCAGCTAATCCCATAGTTTATCTGGGGGCCACTCCCGTCTTTATTGACAGTGAGTCGGAAACGTGGAACATGGATCCTGCTCTTTTAAAGGACGCAATTACCGATCGAATTAAAAGAGGAAAAAAGCCTAGGGCAATTATAGTGGTGCATCTCTACGGTATGCCTGCAAAAATGAATGATATTTTGGATATTGCAAAGCATTATGAAATTCCTGTTATTGAGGATGCTGCAGAAGCGCTTGGTTCCAATTATAAAGGTAGACCTTGCGGTTCAATGGGGACAATTGGAATACTCTCCTTTAATGGGAATAAAATTATTACTACATCTGGTGGTGGAGCTTTAATATCAAATAGGATTGAATACGTTGACAGATCACGTTTTCTATCCACTCAGGCCAGGGATAATGCCCCTCATTACCAGCATTCCGAAATTGGTTACAATTACCGAATGAGCAACATTGTTGCTGGCATAGGCCGAGGCCAACTTGAGGTTCTTCCTAGCCGTATAGAGGCTCGTCGTGCAAATAACGTTTTCTATAGGGAGATTTTGAAGAGATACCAGTATATCTCTTTTCAGAATGAACTTACAGGCCATTTTTCTAACTATTGGCTAACTTCGGTTATTGTTGGCAACAATCCTAGGAATATTGATCGTGAAAGGATACGTCTTTCGTTAGAAAAGGCTAACATTGAAACAAGACCCCTCTGGAAACCAATGCATATGCAGCCAGTGTTTTCTAAATGCCCTTCATACTTGAGTGGTGTTTCCGAAAGGCTGTTTCAGGATGGATTGTGTCTTCCTTCCGGCTCAAATTTGTCTGCCGAGGAAAAAGATAGAATATTTTTCTCGCTAAAAGAGATTTTAAATGATTGATCGTTATGTTTTTATGAAAATTAATTATTTTTTTAATTTACCGTCAGAAAACTTATTGTTTGTTAGTTGTGAAGGGGTATAGGTAAATCATTAAATGATTCAAAATCAGTTTTGTATTAAATATCCACTATTGTTACTTCAATTTTTTCTGGATAGCCATAATTTAGTTAAACCCACGGCTTGTATTTGATGCGTTTTATTTCTCAGGTTGATAGTCTTGCCTTTTATTTGTTGATTTTCTCATTGCCATTTGGGAAAAGCATTTTTGTTCCTATACTCTTTGTTTGGCTGTGTGTTGTATTTTTTAGTTATTTTATTAATCGAGATTACTCTTTTAGGTGGGTTAGAGGACTACTTTCGCTATCAGTTGTTTTCTATCTTTTACAGTTGGTTGGGTTGGCAACCTCCAACAATCTCGGCGGTGGTCTATTCGATATGCAGTTGAAGCTATCCCTGTTGCTGCTACCAATACTATATCCCCATTGGCGTGAATCGTACCGACAAAGCAAACAAAAATTTCTGATCTTCTTTGCTTCAGGATGCGCTGCTGCTACAATCTTATATCTCGGATATGCAATTTTTCGTTCTTGCAATTTGGTGAATGGGAGTTGGATATGGCAATCCCATATTCCTGCAACAGGAGGTAATTTTTTTTTAAATGCTGAGTTTTCTTATCTAATTCATCCATCTTATCTTGCTCTTTATATATTGGTTGCAATCTTGATTATTGGTTTTGAGTTGCGTCGATGGAGAAGCATCAGGCCGGCAGTTAAGTTTGCATTAATCTTCGATACGCTGCTGCTGCTTGCTTCGATAGTCTTACTTCAAAGCAGGGCGGGAATATTTGGATTTGGATTACTGTCTTTCGTTTGGATTCTTTATCTTGTTTTTGCGAAGCGGAGATATATTCTTGGTGTTGGTGTGTTTTTTGTATTAATGGGTCTAACTATACTGGTGTTTACAAAGTTCAATCGGCTTTCAAATACTGCTAAATCGCTTGAAAATACGATTGATTTTGGATTTAATAATCAAAGTAAGGAGGATGCTACAGCAACACGTATTTGGATTTGGAAATCTGCTTTTTCAATAATAAAGGAACATCCGGTATGGGGTGTTGGAACTGGGGATGTTCGCGATGAACTGCAGAAGCAGTATGAGATTAGAGGTATGACTACATCAGCACAACTTCGACATAATGCTCATAACCAGTATCTTGAAACGTGGCTTGGTACTGGTATTTTTGGTCTTTTGGCTTTGCTTGCCATGCTGTTTGTTCCATTATGGGTGGGTGTTAAAAAGGGAGATTGGCTAGTAGTCGGCTTTTTGAGTTTATGTAGCGTGAGCTTTATGTTCGAAAGTATGCTCAACACCATAGCTGGGGTTGGTTTCTTTGCCATATTTTATACCATTCTTGTGTCGAGATTAACTGATAGTCAAAAGCAATCAGTTTTATCATCACAAAGGGGATAATAACATTTCTCCATATAATTTTGGTAAGTGGTGATGTTTTTCTTGAATAACATATAATGGAGAAATTTCTATCAGAAGATTTATCCTTTCAACTTTTGAGTTAGAGTGGGTTCGTTTTATACATTCATTGGTTTGTAGTATATTATTTTGTAGGATTTTTTGGCTCATAATCATATTAAAAAACCGCCCCATATGGGGCGGTTTTTTAATTTCAAATATTTATTCCTTCCCGAGGATGATTTTTGAGAGAAAGGTGAAAATCGACTTCCTATATTGCCAAGAAACCCCAGTAATAAACCCTAGAAGTGCAAACCATAATCCCCATAACTTGACATACTTTGTCCATGGGTTTTCAGCAAGTGATAGCTGGGTAAAGTCCTGAATAACGGTTATTGGATCTGGATTAAGTGTAAGATCTTTTTGGAGAGATTGCCTTTTAGCTACTAAACCAAGCATTTCATTATGAAAAAGTTTAACATCTTTTTCATTAAGAAAAATGATCTGACCATTACCCGCCTTTTGAGTAAGCTGGTTAAAGTAGTAGTCCTTTTGAAGGCTGTCCAGTTTTTGAATCTCCTTATCGTAGGCCGAAATCATATTGGCAATCTGCTCTTTACGCAGAACATTGTTTTCGGCAATATAAGGGTTACTCCAGATGTAGCGTTTAATTCCATCGCGTACTGCTGAAAAAACAGATTCATCGTAAACCTCAATTTTAAGGTAGAAAACGTCCCTTAATCTTTTAATGGTGGTATCCTTGGGGTTATAGGTGTTTTCATAATCTACATAATCCGTAACTCCATCGTTATTGAGATCGATGCCGTAGAATGCTTGAATGGATTTTACCTGTTTCGCTTGGGGAACGGATATCCCAAGGTAACCTGCAAGAGCAGTTGGGTTAGAATTAAGGCAGAGATCGTTGAGCTGATTTAGCGCATTAATAACGATTACATTGTTGGTAGAGTTAGATCTGGCTACCATTTGCGAGGAGTAAAACCGTGGTGTGACAAAATAAAACACAATTCCTATGGCAGCACCAATGATGGCAAATGTTCCAATCCATATTGCCTTGCTCAAGATAAGAAGAAAAGACTTATAGAGCAGATTGACAATCCAGTTGAGGCTTTTTATCACACTTTTTCCCATGCGGCTGAATAGTTCCAGCAGATCGATTTCGTCGTTAGAGCTGGGTCTTAGGGCATTTTGATTATCCATTATTTCGATATTTTGTGCCAAAGATAAAAAATGTATGAAGGATTTCGGTCAAATTTCAACACATATTGGACAAAAAACAGTAGATGTGCAGTTATGGCTGTTTGCAGCAATTCTTAAAGATTAGTCGCAATGTCTTTGGATTGTTGTTCATCCAGACTGCAAAATATGGAGTTTTGACTCTTATACTCCGGAACAATCTCTTTCATTTTCCCCACTATTGTGAATGGTTCTAAGTCGTTTTGTAGAATTGACCAAAGTTCTTCAAGATGGGTTGAAATAGTACGGTAATCCATCTTGATAACAGATGCTTTCATGATCTTTTTGTGATAGGTGGGGAGGGTGTCCTCACCGTTCATGAGTAGTTCCTCATAGAGCTTTTCACCTGGACGGAGTCCTGTAAAAACAATCTCGATGTCTTTGCCCTCCTCATAGCCAGCAAGACGAATCATGTTTTTGGCCAAGTCCGTAATTTTAACACTTTTCCCCATGTCAAATATGAAGATCTCACCACCATGTCCCATAACACTTGCCTCCAATACTAGTTGACAAGCTTCGGGAATAGTCATAAAAAAGCGGGTAACTTCTGGGTGGGTGACGGTAATAGGTCCTCCTTTTGCAATTTGCTGTTTAAATAGAGGAATAACAGAACCATTGGAGCCAAGCACGTTGCCAAACCGGGTCGTAATAAATTGAGTTCTTGATCTTCCATTAAGCGATTGCGTGTAAATTTCCGCTATGCGCTTTGTGGTTCCCATAATGTTGGTAGGATTTACTGCCTTATCGGTGGAAACCATAATGAACTTCTCTATGTTGTGTTTTACAGCAAGATCAGCAATGATTTTTGTGCCAAAAACGTTATTTTTTACTGCCTCCTTAGGATTACTTTCCATTAGCGGCACGTGTTTGTATGCAGCAGCGTGGAAGATTATGTCAATGGCCTTTTCTTCAAAAAGACGGCTCATACGTAACGAGTCTGTAATATCACCTACAATTACTTCAACCTCATTTTCTCTCGATTTGTATTTGCCAAGCATTTCTAATTCAATAAAATAGATTGGTGTTTCTGCTTGGTCAAGTAGTATGAGTTTTCCAGGGAAAAAAGAGAATACTTGCCTAGCAATTTCACTTCCTATTGAGCCAGCAGCTCCAGTAATTAGTATGTTCTTTCCCTTAAGTGAACCAGCAATGTTTTTAATGCTGAGGTTAATGGCATCTCGTTCCAGCAAATCTTCTATCCTAATTTCATTTAGGCGAGGTGCACTTGAGGTCTTACTCATTAGCTCATTGTGATTTCGCAAGTTCAGTATTTTGATATTGGAGTTCAGGCAATGCTGTACTATGCTATTCTTCACTTCTGGAGAGATGGTGCGGTCGGTGATAATTAATTCTTTTACTGCATAAGATTTCTTTAGATTGGCAAGCTCTGATAAGTTGAAAATGCTTATGCCTTCAATTCGTTGACGAAAAATCATGGGGTTATTGTGAATAAAACCAATAACCTTTTTGGGCAACTCTACATCAGTTTCTAAGGCTCTTTTAATGGATACTGCAAAGTGATCCTGTCCGTAAATAACCACATTAATTTCCGGATTTAGGCTGCTCGTTTTTAGGTGCAGTACAAAAAAACGTGCAAACAACCTGAATGCAATAAGAAGGTAAGCAACAACAAAGAAGTCGATTATGAGAACAGAAAGTGGCAAATATATCTTATACCCTAAAGTAAATCGAACATAGTTGATAAATCCAAGTACAAGCGTGCCGGTAAAAACGGCAATGAGGAGTTTAATAATGTCCCGGCTATTGGTATACCGTATGTGCGCTCGAGATATTCCAAAAATAAGAAATACACCTGCTCTTACCGTAAGATAACGTAAAAGGGCAATGGTGAAGTTAGAGGAAATCTCTTCCGGAAATACGAAGTTGAAACGAAGAAGATAGGCCAACAGGATTGAAAGAAGACTTATGAATATATCGATGTTAAATATCACCCAGGCAGGCAATAGAATATTGGCGATTTTTTGAATATATTTTTCTATATGTGAGAAAGATAGCTTTTGCATACATCGTGTTTGTAATGATTGCGAAATTATACCTAAAATATGGTTATTCAAAAAAGTGTTGTGTCATGGTTGCAAGAGATTAATCATCATTCTATTGTCTCTTTAACTACACTAGTTACTTAATGCTCGCGCTTCATGCTCCACTGTTTACTCCGATTCTTGGCATAGGTTGCAGTGGCAAGAGCTGTTTCGTTTACTACAATTAATTATTGCTGCACCCTACTGCATTTGTTGAGAATATTAAATTTGCCTTTGTTGTAAAAGTAAAAGGCTGCCTGCTGACAGCCTTTTACTTGTTGAACCATGTATAATTAGTCTGCTATTTTTCTCACCACGTCTATTACAGTGCCGTCAACCCATTTTATGGCAGCAACTATTTCGTTGGTAAACTTGGGCTTTTCTGGTATGCCACAAATTTTATCCGCTTCGGCCTTCAACTCCTGAATGGTTTTAATGGGGAGTTTGCTTCCCTTCATCTTTTCCAACAGGTCTGTGCGTTTTGGATTTATGGCAATGCCTCTTTCGGTAACAATTACATCGATGAGCTCTCCTGGTCCGCATAGGGTGGTTACCTCATCCACAATCACAGGAATTCTATCACGGAAAAGGGGAACGGGAATAATCACATTTTTAGCATGAAGACAGTTTTGCCATCCTCCAATTCCGTGCAGTAAATACCCGTCGGAGTGGGTTACCACGTTGCCGTTGAAGTTTACGTCAATTTCGGTGGCTCCAAGAATTACAATGTCCGTCATGCCATTGTAGTTTCCTTTGCTATGGTAGTTGTAGGCGTGCCAAACAGACACGTCGAGGTGTCCAGGGTTTTCTCGGATAGATTTTACCGATTCAAGGTCGAATGATTGAGCATCGAGTATATAGTCCAAAACGCCATCCTCGAGCATTTTAACCAAATATTGGGTGCTTCCACCAAATCCGAATCGAGCCTTTTGCCCTTTTCTCTTTAACATTTCGTGGAAGTATATTCCAATGGCAAGGGAGGTTCCTCCGGCACCAGCCTGAAAGCTGCATCCATCGGTAAGGAGGCCTGCTTCCTCGCAAAATTTGGCTGTTAATTCGGCAATGAGAAGTCTGTCGGGGCTTGAGGTAACCTTGGTTGTTCCAGATACAATCTTTTCTGGTATGCCAATTTTGTCAACAGCCACAACACAATCCACGTAGTTTCCAAGTATTTGCATGGGTGCACATGGAAATGGCACAAGGTTATCAGTTACCACTACAACTCTATCGGCAAATTGTGTATCTGCAAAGGCGTAGCCCAGAAGTCCACAGGCTGACTGGCCGTTCACGCCGTTGGCATTTCCAAATGGGTCAGCAGTAGGAGCGGCCATAATGGCAATGTCTATGTGAACCTCACCATCCTGAATGGCCTGTACGCGACCTCCATGAGAACGAAGAACAGCGGTACCTTTCATTTTTCCTTGACTTGTGAATCGACCCAGTGGACCGTTCATGCTTCCCTCAATACGGTTTATGGTGCCATCTTCCAAGTACTTTATTAGTGGGTCGTGACAGGGGAAGGAGGCGGAGGGTAACCATACCAAATCTTTTATGCCAAGCTCGTGCGCAGCATCAAAAATCATTTGGCTCACCAAGTCGCCATCGCGTAAGTGGTGATGGGTTGAGATGGTCATGCCGTCTTTTATGCCGCATTTTATAAGGGCCTCTTTAATACTAGGAACTACCTTGTTGCCATCCTCTGGGTAATCCAGAACAGTGGGAATCATGGGAGCATACATACGACCGGTGGGACGATGCTTGCCATCGCCCTTGAATGGAATTGCGGGTTGACCATTTATTTCGGTAGGCACCATTCTACCTACGGCGTTCTCTACTAGCTTAGCACTCATGGTATTTTTCCCTCCAATTTTGTGATAGTAGGCCCAAGCTAATGGCCAGGTTAATAGTCTTTTCTGCACGTTTAACTACGGGTGGATCAACCATTTTTGATCCGATTGACACAACGCCGAGCCCTTGTTCTGTTGCGATAATAAAGGCATCCACAATTTTCTTTGCCTTTTCGATTTCCTCTTCGTCGGGGGCAAAACCCTCGTGTATTACCGGAATTTGGCGGGGATGAATGCAGCCCATGCCTTCGAACCCAAGCCCTTTTGATACCTTTACGTTTTCCTTTAGGGCAACCATGTCGGCCACATCGGAGAATACCGAATCGATGGGTTGAATTCCTGCCGCTTTACATGCGTTTACAACCCTTGTTCTTGCATAAAACGATTCCTGCCCCTCGTTGGTGCGTCGTGCACCTAAATCGGCTGTATAATCTTCCAATCCAACGGCTAACGCAACTACGTTTTGACTTGAAGTGGCAATTTCAAAAGCCTTTTCTACCCCCATAGTGCTCTCAATGATTGGCATAAGGTAGATGGGATGGGCAACGTTAAATTTCTTTTTTATGCTTTCAATTTCCTTTTCGAGGGCGATAATCTGCTCGGCACTTTCACACTTTGGTACTAAAAGCAGGTGAACGTTATGCGGAATAATATAGCTTAAATCTTCCAGCCCTTTTGGAAATTGGTTTATTCTAACCATTCGTTCAGCACCGTAAAAGTCGAGCGTACGGAGTGCGTTGCGCACAATGAATCGGGCTTCGAACTTCTTTGCAGGCGCCACAGAGTCTTCCAAGTCGAGGATAATCCCGTTTGGCCTATGTAATCCAGCATTAAGCATCATAGCTGGCTTGTTTCCAGGAAGATATAGACGCGAAAAACGGAACTTATCCTTGCTGCTACTGTAGCTATTTTCCGAGATGAATTCAGGCAGGAGTTCCTTATCCGTCTCCATTAGCTGTTTTACGGCGGCTTCTATACGAGCCATTATCGTCCATGGCAATGCTCCCTTGTCGTCAAGGGTGAGAATGGCATTTTTTATTCCAAAGAACTCCAGCGATTGGCGGCACAGCTGCTCATTGGATCGGCCATACATTACCTTAACTTTACTCTTCATGTTTACTGCGATTCCACCAGAATCCGTCAGCTCAACCGTAACGAGGCAATCGGAACGTTCCTTATCCCCATTATTACCAGCGGAGGCAATTTTGTTGTTCATAGATTGATAGTTTAGAAGCTTATGGTTTTTGGGCAATCGGATGCCTTTACAAACCTAATGATTTTTACAAAATAGTGGCATATTCTAGCCATAATTCCAACAAGATTTAACTATTTAGCTGAGAATTATAGCTAGATGGAGTTGAATGACGGTTAAGTTTTTGTTCGGAATGGAGTTAAGAATTGCCTTCGCTGAAGTACAAAAAGAGAGGGGCCACTGTAAGTAGCCCCTCCAGTAATATGAGATATTTTAGCTTAGCCCAAGAAGCTGAGGAGGATACCTGCCGCAACGGCACTTCCAATTACTCCAGCAACATTGGGACCCATGGCATGCATCAGCAAGTAGTTGGACTTGTCGTACTGTAATCCCACCACTTGAGAAACGCGAGCGCTGTCTGGAACGGCAGAAACACCTGCGTTACCAATAAGCGGATTAATTTTGTTACCCTCCTTAAGGAACAGGTTGAATAATTTCACAAACATTACTCCGCCGAAGGTAGCAATAACGAAGGAGGCCGCACCCAGTGCAAAAATACCAACGCTCTTTGGGGTGAGGAAGGTGGTTGCTTGTGTAGATGCACCAACTGTGAGTCCAATGAGAATGGTGACAATGTCGATAAGTGGCCCCTTGGCTGTATCAGCAAGACGTTTAGTAACAGTACTCTCTTTTAGCATGTTGCCAAAGAAGAGCATACCGAGAAGTGGCAATCCTGATGGAACCATAAACGTGGTAAGCAGCAGCCCGATAATAGGGAAGAGAATCTTCTCCAGCTGTGATACCTGACGTGGAGGTTTCATGCGGATAACCCGTTCTTTTTTGGATGTTAGCAGCTTCATAATGGGTGGTTGTATAACCGGAACCAACGCCATGTATGAGTATGCCGATACGGCAATGGCTCCCATCAGATCGGGTGCCAACTTCGAGGAGAGGAAGATTGCAGTTGGGCCATCGGCACCACCAATAATACCAATAGCACCAGCCTCTTCTGGACTAAAGCCTAGGTGAAGTGCAGCCATGTATGCTCCGAAGATACCCAGCTGAGCTGCTGCGCCAATAAGCACCAGCTTAGGGTTGGAGATGAGGGCACTAAAGTCGGTCATTGCCCCAATGCCCAAAAATATCAACGGAGGGTATAGCCCTTGTGAAACGCCGAAGTAGAGGTAGTTAAGAACGCTACCTTCCTCGTAGATTCCTATTTTAAACCCTGCAGCAAAGGGAATATTCCCGATTATTATCCCAAATCCAATGGGGATAAGAAGCAGAGGTTCATATTCCTTTGAAATAGCCAAGTAAATAAACAGTAATCCTATTGTAATCATAACCAAATGCCCAACGGTTAAGTGAGCAAAGGCAGTATAGGATAGGAACTGAAGCAGGTTATTGTGTAGGAATGTGAAAAAGCTAGTTGAATTTTCCATTGCTAGTCTCCTATGATAATTAATACATCACCTTCCAGAACGGAATCACCTTTGCTAACTTTTACCTCCTTAATGTGGCCTTCCTTATCGGAGTCGATGTTGTTTTCCATCTTCATGGCTTCGAGGACAAGGATTTTCTGACCCATTTTTACGAAGTCTCCCGGTTTTACTATCACATCGAGAATAACACCTGGGAGTGGTGACTTGATGGCTCCAGCGGTGGCTCTTCCTGGACTTTGGGTCTTGGCCACCGATGGGTGTGAATCGGTAGAGGGAACTGCCACTGGACGAACCAGCTTGGGCGTTTTGGATTGTTTCAACTCCTTGTCGATCTCTACTTTGTATGGGGTTCCGTTAACTTCAAGGTCGGCTATGTTACCTTCTACATTGGTGATGTTAACGTTATACTCACTCCCATTTATTTTGAATTTGAACTCTTTCATGGTCTGCTAGCGATTAAATTCGGGTTTACGGTTTTGTTTCTGGGGTATTTGCGTGAGGCCGTAGAGTTTAGAACTCCATGGAGAGTATGACTTTGCAACTCGGTTAATGGTGAGTATGGCCGATTCCTGGTCATGCTGCTCCGTTTCGTAAAGGTAAAGGGCTGCCGAAATTGCAGCAAATACCTCACCTGAAACCTCGGTAGATTCCATGCTACCGGTATCAGTTTCTCCATTCTTAATTCGTTGAGCTCTAATGTTTCTCTTTCCTACCTGCTTGAATACTACGTAGAGGAGAATTAAGGCAACGAATACAACTGACATTGCGGTAACGGTCATACCAAACCCTTCGGGGTCCGCCGCGGCAAACCGACTTCCTGCTGAGACAACCTCATCGGTAAAATTGGTTGCCATGGGAGTGGTTTTTTCAAGGAAGCCTAGCTGAGGGTTACCGTCGGTTAGCCTCCCGTAGGAAACATCTGCCTTTTGAGGTGGCAACGTCATGCTGTCGATAAGCGTTCTTCCGTTAACGTCGAAAAGGGCAATAAACCGCGATGTGGAATCGAGCACAAAGTTTAGGTGAAAGGTTCCGTGCGTAGTTTTATCATCCGCGAAAAAAATGGCAAACGAACGTGTATGGATTAACGTGTTGGGATCCGATTTGGGGATTCTATACTTTTTGGGATTTTTCAAATCGTCCGTCAGGTAACAACCGGCAATATTCACCTTGTTGTAGGCCGTGTTGAAAATTTCAATCCAAGCGCTTCTGTTGCCAAAGTTATCCACGTAGCTGGTCTTGTTGTTGAGCAGCACCTCGTTTATCCTCAGGTCCTTTGCGCTCTGGGCAAATCCACCTTGGGCCATCACTACTATGCCCAAGAGAAATGCAAGCGTTTTCAGTCTTTTCATCATTCTTGACTTGGGATTAAAGTGGCAAATTAGAGTGCTTCTTGGGTGGATTTACATCCTTCTTTGTTGCTAGTGCCTGAAGCGCTCTTATGATGCGGAAGCGTGTATTACGTGGTTCAATCACATCGTCGATATATCCAAATTTGGCAGCAACGTATGGATTGGCAAATTTTTCGCGATACTCCTGCTCCTTGTCGATGAGCATCTGAACTTTTGCCTTCTCATCGTCGATGTTGCTGAGTTCACGGCTGAGTAGCACCTCAATCGCTCCTTTTGGACCCATAACGGCAATTTCTGCAGCAGGCCAAGCATAGTTAAGGTCACCACGGAGGTGCTTGGAGCTCATAACATCGTATGCTCCACCGTAAGCCTTACGGAGAATGATGGTGATTTTTGGCACGGTTGCTTCGCCGTAGGCAAAGAGCAACTTGGCACCGTGAAGTATAATTCCGCCATACTCCTGACCAGTTCCTGGCAAGAATCCGGGAACGTCAACTAGAGTTACAATTGGAATGTTGAATGCATCACAGAAGCGAACAAAGCGGGCAGCCTTGCGTGAGGCATTGATATCGAGCACGCCAGCAAGATATTTAGGCTGATTGGCCACAATACCCACGCTTACTCCATTAAACCTTGAAAAGCCAACCACAATGTTTGGGGCAAAGTCGCGGTGAACTTCCAGAAACTCCCCATTGTCAACTATGGAGTGAATAACGTCGAGGATGTCGTAAGGCTTGTTGGGGCTTTCGGGAATTACCTCATTAAGTGAATCATCGAGCCTGTCGATGGGGTCGGTGCATGGAACAACAGGTGGTTCTTCCATGTTATTTTGAGGTAGATAGCTGAGCAGCTTTCTGATGAGCAGGATGCCCTCCTCTTCGTTTTCGGCAACAAAGTGCGAAACACCCGACTTTGTTGCATGAACGGTTGCTCCACCTAGCTGTTCTTGGGTTACATCCTCACCAGTTACTGTTTTTACCACCTTTGGACCAGTTACAAACATGTAGCTCGTCTCCTTGCTCATGATAATAAAGTCGGTGAGGGCAGGGGAGTAAACAGCACCACCGGCGCAGGGACCAAAAATGGCGGATATTTGAGGAACAACACCTGATGCAAGAATATTGCGTTGGAAAATTTCAGCGTAACCACCTAAACTTTTCACTCCTTCCTGAATACGGGCTCCACCTGAATCGTTGATGCCAATTACTGGGGCACCAACCTTCATGGCCATATCCATGATCTTGCAGATCTTGGCTGCATACATTTCAGAAAGCGATCCTCCAAAAACGGTGAAGTCCTGGGAGAAAATGTAGATTAGTCGGCCATCAATTGTTCCATAGCCAGTAACAACTCCGTCGGAAAGGTAGCTCTCCTTTTCCAGACCAAAGTCTATACAGCGGTGTGAAACAAACATGTCGAATTCTTCGAAGCTACCTTCGTCCACAAGCATCTCAATGCGCTCGCGAGCGGTATACTTGCCCTTTTTGTGTTGGGCTTCAATTCTTTTCGGTCCACCACCAAGTTTGGCTCTTTCCCGGAGGTCGATTAATTCCTTAATTTTTTCCTGATTGCTGCTCATCTCAAGTTGAATGTTGGTTTATGTTGAATGTGGTTACTTTTTGTTCTTATCTTCACAAAGCTCGGTGAGCACGCCAAAGGTTGACTTTGGGTGAAGGAAGGCAATGGTTAATCCTTCGGCTCCTTTGCGAGGAGTTTTATCGATTAGCTGAACACCTTTGTTTTCAGCATCGGCAAGCGCATTTTCAATTCCTTCAACGGCAAATGCCATATGGTGAATTCCTTCACCTTTCTTTTCAATGAACTTTCCTATGGGACCTTCTGGATCCGTTGATTCTAGCAGCTCTATCTTGGTTTGTCCAACCATAAAAAAGGCTGTTTTCACCTTCTGGTCCTTAACTTCTTCAATGCTATAGCATTGGAGACCCAAAACGTTTTCCCAGTAAGGAATAGCCTGGTCTAGACTTTTAACGGCAATGCCGATGTGTTCGATATGAGTTGGTTTCATCTTAAAACTATTTGGTAAAACAATTCATTGCTAATCTGTGTGTTATACTTTTCCTCTTGACCAAAACAAATACGATACTTGTGTGTTTAATTAACTTGTATGTGTTGCTAATGGCCATGAGGAATTCATTCCATTTGTGATCCTCACAAAAGTAGTTTTAAGAATGTTTAGCAGCCAATAAAAAAACATGATTTATGGCACATTTATAGCTTGTTATACAACATGTAATACGAGATTGTAACCTTTTCAATCAAAAAAGTTACTTTTGTAAGTTTTCAGGAAAAACGTTCATTTTGGAAATTTCTGCATTATGCGACACTACCTCTACCACCAACGATTACTACTTTTAAGATTTCTGCTTCTACTATTAGCCTTCTCTCTTTCGCGATTATTCTTCTACCTTCTTAATATTCATAACTTTGAACTTGCCTCGTTTGGAAATGCGTTGGGACTTTTTGTGGCAGGAATTCGGTTCGACCTATCTGCCGCGTTTTACCTGAATGTCCCATTTTTTCTTCTGCACGTAATTCCAGGCCGCTTTAAGGACAATCGGGGAATTCAACTTTCCCTTAAGCTTTACTTTGTTATTATTAATGGACTTGCGCTGGCAACCAATTTTGTTGATTCAAAGTTTTACGATTTTGAGCATAAGCGGCTCACCTCCGATATTTTTTCCTCCGTTTGGCTTGGTACCGATTTCAAGAATATGCTACCTCAATTTATCCATGACTACTGGTATATTTTTCTTGCCTGGATAGTGCTGGTTGTTCTGCTATGGGTTTTATATCCCAAGGCTAAGCGCAAACACACGGCTGGGGTGGTTACAACCATTAGCTACCTGAGACAAGGTGCCCTAGCCATTGTTCTTATGGGTGTTGGGGTTCTTTCTGCCCGTGGCGGTTTTCAGATGAAGCCTTTACGAATTATAACGGCTGCAACTTATACCTCTGCGCAAAATATTGCGCTTGTGCTTAACTCGCCATTCACCATTTTGCAGACGCTGAAGAAAAAGGAGATATCGGGAAGGATCTACTTTAAGAATAAGGCCGATGTTCTCTCATATTACAATCCAGTTCAGCAGTTCGATAGCTCTTCAGCAAGGTGGGATAAACCCAATGTTGTGATTTTTATTCTTGAGAGCTTCTCGAGCGAATACACCGGTTTTTTTGGAAGTGGAGGTCATTATACCCCATTCCTAGATTCAATTGCTGCGCATAGCTGGGCATTTCAGAATGCCTATGCCAACGGAAAACGTTCCATTGAGGCGGTACCATCCATTTTGGCTTCCATTCCGGCGTTGATGGATGATCCATTTATTACAACCCGTTACGGTTCCAATAGAATAAACACTTTGCCTGAATTTTTGGATGAGATGGGCTACCACTCCTCATTTTTTCATGGCGGTCATAATGGTACTATGGGATTCGATACTTTTGCAGCAGCAGCAGGTATTGAAAAGTATTATGGCAAGAATGAGTATACAGGACCAGATGCTGAGGATGGTGGATGGGGCATTTACGACGAGGAGTTTCTGCAGTACTACTCAAAGATGTTGACCACTTTCAAGCAACCCTTCTTTTCGGCAGTCTTTACGCTATCGTCTCATCACCCTTACACCGTTCCCGATAAGTATAAAGGAGTATTTCCAACGGGAAAACTTCCAATATTGCAAACTATTGCATATGCCGATTACTCTATTCGCCGCTTTTTTGAAGCAGCAAAGAAAACCAGCTGGTATAACCATACCCTTTTTATTTTTACCGCCGATCACACTGCTCAACCAATGGGCGAGTATTATGGCAATAAAGTTGGGAACTACGATATTCCAATTATTTTTTACTACCCTGGTGATACTACCTTTCATGGTGTGAGCTACACCGTTGCCCAGCAAGCTGATATTATGCCATCGGTGTTGCAGCTCGTGGGCTGTAAGAGACCTTTTGTTGGATACGGAACCTCGCTTTTCGACTCAACTGCGCAGCATTTTGCGGTTAACTACATCAGCGGAATATACCAACTAATAGAAGGTAATTACGATCTTCAATTCAACGGGGAGAAGGCACTTGCCCTTTACAACTATCGAAAAGATAGCCTGTTGAAAAATGATTTGTTGGTTGCTATGCCCGATACGGCTGCCATTATGGAGAATCGACTCAAGGCTATCATTCAAGGCTATGAGCAGAATCTCGATCAGAACACTCTTTACGTTAAAGATACCGTGAAGTAGTTCTAATCCTAGTGAATACACATAAAAGAAACCCCCAGCAATTTGCTGGGGGTTTCTTTTATAAATTGGTAACCAATTTGGGGTAATCTACTTTTTTACTGCTTTTTCTAGCTCTTCCAGAATATCGGTTCTAATATTCATCTTTGCCAGCTTGGTGTTCTCGGCATCGGGGTATACCCTATTGGAGAGAAATACATAAACCAGTTTGGTGGCGGGATCAACCCATACCAATGTACCGGTGAATCCGCTGTGCCCATAGCTTTGCGGAGAAGGCGATGGACCAACCGGATTGGCCTTTGTAGTGTCGGTTTCTGGCTTATCCCATCCGAGTCCACGGCGGTTTCCAACGCTGTATTGAGCCGTGAAAAGAGCAATGGTTGCCGAATCCAACAGTTGCTGCTCTCCATAGCTTCCATGGTTCAGAAAAGCCTGCAGGATTTTGCCCAAATCGTTAGCGTTGCTGAATATTCCCGCGTTTCCCGAAATACCGCCGAGCAATGAGGCCGTGGGGTCGTGCACGAAACCACGCACAATTTGCCTCCTATAAATAAGGTCATACTCTGTTGGGGCAATGCTATCGAGGGGGTATTTCTTTTCGGCACAGTAGGTGGTATAGTTCATACCCAATGGCTTGTAGAAAAATTGCGATGCAAGGTTGTCTAGGGATTGCCCGGTAACATTTTCAGCAATGCGTTGAAGGTAGATAAACCCATGGTCGCTATAGCGGTATTGATTGTCGTTAAACGTAGGGCAATTGTCTATTTTTCTGTAAATACTATCCTTAAGGCCATCAACAGAAAATAGATTTTGCGCTATTGGTATTGGAAATTGAGGGCTAAAGTGATGGCTAAATAGTGATGGATTGAGTTGTGAGTATAGGTTTAAATATTTTGACTGCCCAACCTTGATGGCAAATGTGTCGCTTATGGTCTGGCTAAAAACGGAATCGCCCGGCCGCATGGCGGTTAGATAGTCAAGTTGGTAAGGAACATACTCCTTTAGCCCTGCCTGATGGGTAAGCAGCTGCCAAAGAAGAATTTTGTTTTTTGTATTGTTGGGAGCGAGGCTCACAAACTTGCCAAGTGAATCGGTAAGGGAGACCTTACCCTCTTCTTTTAGCCGCATGATAACCGGTAGGGTTGCCACGACCTTCGTTACAGAGGCAACGTCGTAAAGCGTTGTTGGAGTGATAGGGGTGTCGTTACTGCTATAGGTTTGCCTTCCATATCCCTTATTCAGAAATACTTTTCCATTTACGGCGGCATAAATTTGGCATCCAGGTGTTGCTCCTGAAGTAAGGGCCAAATTTGCTATGGAGTCTACCCGCTGAAGTGCCTCCGTCGAAATGCCTGCCTCTTCTGGTAGCGCATAGCTAACCCTTACACCTCCTGTTGTTGTAATTCCAAGACCAGATGGAAACAGTTCGCCTGCGGATACGGGCAACTTCCCTTTTGCTCCAATACCTCCCATCAGCACCTGTGCTGCCATTTCCTGAATTTCGTTGCTGTTGTCGTAGCCAATCACAATGGTGTTTGGTAGCGATGTTGCTGGAAACTTCATGAGCGCATAGGGGGAGCCGAAAAGGCAGAGAACGACCTTGTGGTTTGCAGATAGCTCTTCAATAAGGTTAACCATTTCGCTACGAATGCCAAAGTTAAACTGGGGTCGGGCATCCATATTGTGGTATCCAACTATAATAGTGTTGTATTTTTCTAGCTGCTGCTTAACGGAGTCAATTCTTCCTTGATAGGAATCTCGCGCAATGCTGTATGGTGCTATCTGGGTATAGTTTTGCAGCATTTTAAGAAAGGCGCCTCCCATTCCCGGATCAATTTCTAGATAGGCTATTGAAAGGGTATCCAAGCGTTGGAAGGGAATTAGGTTGTTGTGGTTGGCTGCTACCGTTATCGCTTCTCTTGAAATTTTACGCTTAAGTAACTCCGACTCGGTGGTATTCAGGTTGTTTATAATATTGGTCGTGTCAATGGGTGTAAATTTGGTCAGCCCAGTATAGTATTTGGCGGCCAGTATTTTACGGCATTTTGCGTCGATGTCGGCAAGTGGAATACGACCCTTGTTCACAAATCGTTTTATTTTTTGAATGCTTTCGGGAATCTCCCCAGGAAATAGAAGAACGTCGTTACCGGCCTTGAGTGCCATAACGTTTACTCGCCGTGGCTTTCGGTAAGTGCTTACACCTTTCATGTTGAGCGCATCGGTAAAAATGATACCCTTAAAGTTAAGAGAGTCCTGAAGCAAATCTGTTACTACATGGTGGGAGAGAGAGGTCGGTACTTTCCTCCCATTTTCCAAGGCAGGAACTTTTAAGTGGGCCACCATTACCGAGGCCACCCCAGCATCGAAAAGTTGCTTGAATGGGTATAGCTCCAACGTGTCCAGTCTGGATTTGGGAAATGGAACTGTTGGCAAGGTTTCGTGCGAATCCTGGTCGGTGTCGCCATGGCCCGGAAAATGTTTTGCACAGGCTAGCACCCCGTTGTCCTGAAGTCCATGCATATAGGCAATTGCCTTTTTACTGTCAAGTAGCTTATTCTCACCAAACGACCGTGTGTTAATCACCGGATTATTGGGGTTACTATTCACGTCGGCCACAGGAGCAAAGTCAATTTGTACCCCTAGCAGCCGTAGCTGGCGAGCAATATCCTCTCCCATTAGGTAGATAAGGCTATCGTTGTGAAGCGCCCCAAGCATCATTTGACGTGGGTAGCGAATAGTGCTATCTAACCGCATCGATGGTCCCCATTCGGCATCCATTCCAATGAGCAGTGGAATTTTTGAAGCTTTCTGTAACCGGTTCGTAATATTGATTTGGGCTTTGGGGCCGCCTTGGAAGAAGATAACACCTCCGATGCCGTATTTTTTTATGAGCTGAAGAACCTCAACCGAGTTGTCTTGGCCCTTTGCCGAATATCCAGCAACCATAAAGAGCTGGGCTATTTTTTCATCCAAGGTCATTGTGGCCATTACAGAATCGACCCAATGGTTTGCCGCCGTTGAATTTAGCTGAAAAGGTATGGGATTTGGCTTCGATGCGGGAGCGTTGGTAGCTATGAGTTTTGGGGAGAGCAGTGCAAGTAGCAGGATGGCACTTAGAAATTTGCGCATTGTATGGAACGGTGTTTATTGCCACAAATATACCTTTATTACTTCGAATAGGTAGCCAAGGTCCTAATATTCTTCACCATTGTTCGTGTTGATTTTTACTGCGCAATTTGCCTAAGTTAGGGTATTTGGCCAGCGGAAAGGTAATTGTGGTAAGCTAAAAAAAAGTTGAACTTTTTTGCTAGGATGAAAGAAAAAAAAGCCGTTACTTTGACCGCCTTGAACAAAATGGTCAAAGTGTTGTTTTTATCCCGTTTTAGTATTTGGAAAAGAACAGTTTATAGTCATGGTCTACATTACACATAGTGGTGAGAATAGGGAAAAGACTGATACAATTCTTAGAGTTGCACAGGAAAGGTTTGGTCTTTATGGCTTTGCAAAGACAACTATGCGTGAAATTGCAGAGGATTTGAAGATATCAAAGGCCTCGCTTTACTATTACTTTCCCGATAAGGAGAGCCTGTTTAAGGCAGTAATAGGCAAAGAGCAGAATGATTTTTTTGAGATTATGGAGTATAAGCTTACCGCTCTTGAGCGAGCAGGCGATATGCTAAAGGAGTTCTCCAATGTTCGACTGGCCTACTTTAAAACATTTTTGAATCTGAGCAAGCTTCGGGTGAGCGAGTTCCCCATTTACAATCTTCAGCTGGGCTACCTGTCGCAGGAGCTGGCAACTCGAGAGCTGGAAATTGTGACGAAAATTATGGAAAAAGGCAAGCAGAGCGGAGAATTTCACATTTCTGATTGTTTAAAAACAGCACAGCTTTACCTTGATCTTTTTAAAGGTTTGAGGATTGTTGTTGTCAAGCGCACGGAGTTTTCCTTCATATCGTCGGAGGATTACGATTTAATGGAGGAGCACATGCGTCAATTTGTGGAGATTTTCATTTCAGGAGTATCGTGTTCGAAATAAAATTGCAGAAAAAATAATTTTATGAAGAGAGTAAACGCAGAAGGAAAGAAAAGCAAGTTTTTGGTTTATTTGCCACTGGCAGTGGTGATTGCTTTTGTATTAGCCGCGGGTTATTACTGGTATAGAAACTATTCGCGCTATATTACCACCGATGACGCCTACATTGATGCTGATAAGGTATCGGTTAGCGCAAAAATTCCTGGCCGTATTGTTGCCCTAATGACCGACGAGGGAGATTCGGTAAAGGCAGGTGCTTTATTGGTTCAGCTCGACAGCTCGGACTTAGTGTCACAAAAGCATTTGGTAATGTCACAGGTTGCACTTGCTACGGCCAATCTTAACCAAACAAAGGCCAGATATGCCTATGATGAAAAGAACATCCAGGTTTTGGTTATTGCCAGAGATAGAGCAAAGGATGATTTTGATAGAGCATCAACGCAGGTTAAAGGCGGCGTTATTACACAGGAACAATTTGACCATAGTAAGAAGACCCTTGAATCTGCTCAAGCCCAGCTCGATGCTGCTACTGCTCAGCTGAATGTTGCAAAGGGTGCTATAGCGGCGGCTGAAGCTTCGGTGGAGGCATCCAAAGCACAGCTACAGGTGGTGCAGGTGGAGCTAACCAACACCAAAGTATACTCACCTCATAGCGGTATGATTGCTCGTAGGTGGTTGCTTCCCGGTGATGTAGTTCAGCCTGGGCAATCGATATTAACCATCACTCAGGATAGCTTGAAGTGGGTGCTAGTGTACCTCGAAGAGACTAAACTTTCTGGCATTAGAGTTGGGCAAAAAGTGTTGATTTCAGTGGATGCTTTTCCCGATCTTGAGTTTGAAGGCAGTGTTTTCTATATAGGATCTAACACGGCATCGCAATTCTCGCTCATTCCTCCAAGTAATGCGTCGGGAAACTTTACAAAGGTAACCCAACGTGTACCCCTAAAAATATCTATTGATAAAGCCACTAAGGAGGGTAACGCTGTGCCCATTCCCGATATTTTAGCCGGAATGAGCGCTGTTGTTAAAATCGTTCGGTAGAATGCGAAAAAGATTAACTCCATCGCACCGCATGCGACGATTTTTGCGTCGGCGCAACTCGGCATTTCATCCCATGAGTGGGTCGTACCGGTGGTGGTTGCTGGGTAATGTCATGATTGGCACCTTTATGGCAGTGCTCGATTCCACCATTGTGAATGTTGGTCTGCCAAAGCTGATGGCCTCTTTTGGTGTGGGGATCGATAAGATAGAGTGGGTTCTTACAGCCTACATGCTGGCCCTCGCGGTGATGCTACCAACTTCAGGATGGCTCGCCGATAAGTTTGGGTATAAGAAGATGTATTTCTGGGGTATGCTCTTATTTACTCTGGGCTCGTTTTTATGCGGTATGTCTACCAATGAGAACATGCTCATCCTCGCTCGGGTTATTCAGGGGTTGGGAGCAGGAACCATTATGCCGGTGGGTATGGCCATCGTGACCCGGGAGTTTAAGCCTGAGGAGCGTGGAATAGCCCTTGGTTTTTGGTCGATTGCGGCGGCGGCCTCAGTGTCATTTGGACCGCTAATTGGTGGCTATCTGGTTGATAACTTCAACTGGCAGCTCATATTCGATGTTAACGTTCCCATCGGCGTATTTGGTTTAATAGCTACCATTATTATACAGCGGGAGTATCGAAATAAGAAAATTCGCTCGTTCGATGCCGTAGGATTTTTCTCGGTAAGCATTTTTCTTCCATTTCTGCTCTATGCCCTGTCGGAGGGGAATGCCCAAACCAACTCTGCTGGGTGGACGGCTCCTTACATTCTTGCATGTTTTGCCATTTCTCTTATTGCATTTGCTGTTTTTATTACGGCTGAACTTACCGTTAAGGAACCGTTAATCGACCTTCGGCTGCTCGTCAACCATAATTTCGCATATGCAAACCTGATTATGTTCATATTTGGAATAGGGATGTTTGGAAGTACCTTTCTACTTCCTCTCTATCTCCAAGATTCTCTTGGCTATACCGCCATTCAGGCTGGTGCTGTTTTCCTACCTGTGGGAATAATTCAGGGGGCAATGGCTCCGCTGGCTGGTCTATTTGGAGATAAAACCAACGCCAAAATTCCTATTTTGATAGGGGTTGTGGTGCTTGCAATAAGCTTCTTTATTAATAGTGAACTTTCGTATCTCACTGAGCATAGCTATATCATGCTAGCACTTTACCTTCGTGGATTTGCCATGGGTGTAATGTTTACACCGTTGAGTGCCATTGCTCTAATTGAAATTCCGAGGGAGAAGATGGCGCAGGCCTCTGGTTTGTTCAACGTTATCCGCCAGCTGGGAGGTAGCTTTGGTGTGGCCATTCTCGCAACCGTGCTTACCACTAGAGTTGATTATCATTCTCAGGTCTTCTCTGAATCGGTGAACACAACCTCGCCAGTATATCAGGAGGTAGTTCATCACCTGGATGGCTACATGAAGGAGAATATTGGAAGCAGTTCGGCAAAAGCGGCTCAACAAAGTAGCTATGTGGTCATGGCTCACCTTAACAAACAGGCGTTTATTGAGGGGGTTAACGACGATTTTTTGCTTGCTGGAATTATCACTTTAATTGGTGGCGTTCCCGTATTCCTTCTTCATTCGCGAAAGAAAAAGCAAGCACTTGCGGAAGCTGCAAAACGTTCAGCGGCAATTGCTGCTGATTAGAAATGGTGTTAATTATGCATGTGTCTTATTGTGCGATACAAATTTGATGTTTCATGAAACGGAAGAAAATAACAATTGCTTTTATCCTTTTACTCACATTGCCTGTAATGACCTTTGCGCAGGCAGGGGTAAAAGTAAATGAAGCCAGTAGCCTCGATACTTTGTCGTTTGAGAAGGTGTTGCAGCTTGTAATGGAGAGTCATCCTTCGTTGCTGAAGGCAGCCGATGAGGTAAGCATTGCTCAGAGCAGGGTTGACCTGGCGAAAGCGGCCTACCTACCGTCGTTTGACATAGATGCCAGCTACACCCGATTGGGCCCAGTTACGGAGTTTAGCATTCCCAGCTTGGGGACGTTTAAGATGAACTCTGCCGATAACTATGCCGCTTCACTAAACTATCACCAGACCCTTTACAATTTTGGAAAAACGGCGAAAAGCGTTGATGTGGAAAAGGCTGGGCAGGTTGTTTCGGAGGGAAGATTGACCCAAGTAAAGCAAGGCCTTTCACTGCAAACAGCCAATGCCTACTTCATGCTGGTATACATTCAGGAGGCAATTCGCATAAAAGAGCAAGAAATAGCCAACTTGGAGGAGCATTTATCCTTTATTCGTAAAAAGCAGGAAACTGGATCTGCTACTCAGTACGAGCTGCTTAGCACACAGGTGAGGTTGTCGGCGGTCAAAAATCAAAAGGTTGACCTTGAGTCGATGCGGCTGGAGAAACAATCGGCCTTAAACATGCTGATGGGCAACAATATCAACCACTATTTGGTGGTGGGAGAGCAGCTGCCGCAAACAGAAATCTCCATGAACGTGGACTCTTTAGTTGGCTTTGCCGTAGACCATCGTATTGAAGCAGCCATTGCCAAAGAGGCCATTGATGAGGGTAATCTGCGTTTGAAGTTGGTAGCAGCAGCAAACGCACCAACTCTTAATGCATATGCATCCGCGGGAGGTAAAAACGGTTATGTACCCGACCTGTATGCAGTTAAGGCAAACTATACTGCCGGTTTTGGCTTGAGCATTCCACTTTTCGATGCCAACAGAACCCGATATAAGAAGGCCATTGCATCCTCTCAGGTTAATGAGCTAAAGCAGGATTATGAACTCACTGTAAGGAATATTTCTGCTGAGGTTAGGCAAGATGAGGCTAACCTTGAGGCATCTCTTCAGAAGCTTGAGCAGAGTAGGCTGCAGGTAAAGCAGGCGGAGGAAGCGTTCTCGCTGGCTAAGGTAAGCTTTACAGCAGGGGCAATTACCAACCTTGACCTGCTTGACGCCGAGACTGCTGTTTCGGAAAGTAGGCTTGGATTGCTCCGTTCTAGGGTTGAGTACCAGCTTAATGCTATTCAGCTCTCCATTGCTTTAGGCAACGTAATTACAAAATAAGAAAACCGGGCATGTCCCGGTTTTTTTGTCATACAAGTGCCTTATCACAAAATAGGCCGTTGACATTACATCAACGGCCTGGTAGGCAAATTTAGGTTTAGGTATTTGGGTTTAGAGTTCTAGAATTGTGCCAGCATAGGTTAGTCCACCACCAAATCCAAAGACAAGTATTTTGTCCCCTTTTTTCACCTTGCCACTCTTTAATCCTTCAGAAAATGCAAGTGGTATGGAGGCAGAGGAGGTGTTTCCAAATAGCTGTATGCTTTCAAGCGTTTTGCTCATAGGGAGGCCCACACTTTGGGTTATGGATTCAATAATCCGCATGTTGGCACTGTGGGGAATAAACCAGTCAATGTCGTCCACTGTGAGGTTATTTTGTCGCAGAAGCTCTCCAATTTTATCGCTAACCGTTTGAACAGCCCATTTGAAAACAGCTTTACCGTTTTGCACAATTTTGTGGCTATCTATGGCCTTTACGCCGTTTACTACGTCGGATAGGTGGGTCATGTAGAGGTCTTTACCTCCTTCGCCGCTTGTACCGGTAAGTCCTTTGTACATTTTGCCTTCTGCGCCGTTCTCTACTACGGCAACACCGGCAGCATCGCCAAAGAGAATGCAGGTAGTACGGTCGGTGAAATCAGTTATTTTGGTTAGCGTTTCCCCACCAAACACGAGAACCTTTTTGTACATGCCCGAAGCAACAAGGCTTTGCGCCATTATTATCCCATAAACCCACCCTGCGCACGCCGCAGAAATGTCCATGGCTCCTACGTTGGGAAGACCTAGGCGGTAGGCCACCTGGCTAGCCACGCTTGGAAATATTTGGTCAGGGGTAATGGTGGCTACAATTATAAAATCGGCATCTCCAATGTGTACCTTCTCTTCGGCCACCATGCGGTTGGCTGCAGCCACACAAAGGTCGGTGGTAAATTCTGTCTCCGAAGCGTAGCGACGTTCGCTTATGCCTGTACGCGTTCTAATCCACTCGTCTGAGGTATCTATTTGCTTTTCAAAATCAAGATTTGTAACCCTCTTTTCAGGGGCAAAGGCTGAGAGTGCAGAAATCCTCGGATTCATGTAGCATTGTTTTTATGGTTACTACTCAAAAAATCGGGTCAAATATAGCTTTAGTTTTTTATTGTCCTAATCGTTGATATATAAGCATATTCAATTAAAACATATAATTTTGGTTTTAGAGTGTTAGTATTATACCCAACTTTAGCTTCAATATTTTTTCTAAATCGATTATTGCACTTTACTATTGGTAGAATTTGCATACCTATTTTTATGGTAAAATTTTTCTTGTGTGTTTAAGTGATAGATAATCAGTGTATAGTGTTGGAGTTTGCATTTGTGAATATGCTGGTTATTATATGTATCGAATTGAAACATAGTGCATATAATTTGCCTCATTCTCATGATATTTTTTATTTTTTTCTTAAAAATAGTTTATATGAACATATGTTCGTTATATTTGTATCGAACAAAAGATTGAAATATGCCGCGCAAAAAACGTCTTCGCAGAATAGTTAATCTCCCTCAATACCAAGGTTTTCACCCGGTGGGTGGCAGGGAGGGAGAGCCCCCAATACTAATTCCATTTGAAGAGTATGAGGCAATTCGGCTCTGTGATTATGATCTTTTAGGGCAGGCTGAAGCTTCGGTAGCCATGGGTGTTTCTAGGCCAACATTTACTAGGATATATGAAAGCGCTAGAAGGAAAGTGGCAGAAGCCTTTGTTTTGGGTCGGCCTATTGTTTTTGAGGGTGGGAAGGTTTACTTCGATAGTGAGTGGTTTAGGTGTGGCAGCTGTGGCTGTTGGTTTAATCATCTACAAAAGACTGAGCCAGTGGCGGATTGTCCACTATGTGGCAGCACGCATGTAGAAATTTGTGATGAAATTCCGAATGATGAGGAGGTTGTGGAGGGGGATAGTATGGCATGTGTGTGCCCAAAATGTGGATTTGAGAAGCCACATCGTCATGGACAACCCTGTAAAAATGATATCTGTCCAAAGTGTGGTTCATTCATGAGAAGAAAGAATGGCTAACATGAGGTTTTGTGGAAGGTTTATTAGTAACGCTTAACAATAAAGGTAAATGAAGGTAGCAATAACAAGTAGTGGCAATAGCTTGGATAGTAAGCTCGATCAGCGATTTGGGCGCTGCTCATTTTTCGTAATCTACGATCTGGAATCCACCGCTTTTGAGGTAATTCCAAACCCTAGTCGCGATTCACAGGAGGGGGCAGGCCCAGCTGCGGTGCAGCTGGTGGCATCTAAGGGGGTAAGCAAGATTGTTTCAGGAGAGTTTGGCATTAAGATAAAGCCACTACTCGATAGCCTTCAAATGCAGCTTATCGTGCTCAAAGATGCCGATAAGACCATTCAAGATGTCATTAAAATGTTAAACCATTAGGGAGGAATAGCCATGCCACATTTAAACAAAACTGGCCCCTTAGGTGATGGGGCAAAATCCGGTAGAGGTTTGGGCGATTGTTCGCAACACTCAACCAGTGAAATGCTGGCCAAATTAGGTCAGGGCCAAGCTAAGCGTAGAAATATGGGTGGAGGCGAAGGAATGGGAAAGCGTAGAAGAAGTGAGAAAAAGTAGTTAAACCTTAAAATATTGATATGCCACGATTTGATCAAACTGGTCCAGTGGGACAAGGTTCCATGACTGGGCATAAGATGGGACGATGCACCAATTTTGGCAAAGGTCGAAATGTAGGCACCCCAACGGGAGATATGTCGGATAACCAAAATCGTTCGGAAATGGTAGCCAACGAACGACTTGGCCTGCGTAGAGGTGGGCGTGGAATGGGAAGAGGAGCGGGACTAGGAAATCGTAGACGTTGGCAACAGTAATGCTTCAGTAACACTCACCTCAAATGCTTTTTCAAGCATTTTAATCTTAATAAACATACTTAATTGGTTTACTATGAAAAAGATAATTGCCATACCTCTCGTCGGAGAGGTTTTGAGTGAGCATTTTGGCCATTGCCAACAGTTTGCTTTTATTACAGTGGAAAACGATACGATTTTGTCGGAAACTAAAATTGTTCCACCAGAACATCAGCCAGGTCTATATCCTCGTTGGGTTGCTGAGCAAGGTGCTTCTGTTGTGGTTGCTGGAGGAATGGGACAGCAGGCCATTTCGCTCTTTAATCAGCAAGGAATTGATGTTTTTGTGGGTGCTCCAGTGAAAGCGTCCAAGGAGTTGGTTACCGATTTCTTGGCTGGCAATTTAACCTTGAATGCCAACTACTGCAATCACGACCACGATCATCACACTCACTAATTTTCCTTCATCATGGAAAAGGTGAAAATTGGAATAATTATTTGCGATAGGTATCGTACCTGTGCAGGTGGAAAGTGCTTCAGGGCGGTACATAATCGTGAAGGAACTTTTGCTCGCTATACGAATCAGGAGGTTGAAGTAGCGGCATTTACCACCTGTGGTGGATGTCCTGGAGGGAATATTGAATACGCTCCCGAGGAGATGAAGAGGAATGGGGTTACCCACATTCACTTTGCTACTGGCTTCATTGTGGGTTACCCTCCCTGCCCTTACATGGAGTACTTCCGTGATTTCATTGTTGAAAAGTATGGAATGGAGGTTGTCTTTGGTTCGCACCCAATTCCCCAAAAATACTACACAACTCACCGTGATCTCAATACTTGGAAGAGTTTGGCTCAGAATGGGGTTCTTGACCAAACGATTACCAATGAGTCGTTGAGGTTAAGCTATGATTAGTAGTATGGTTCAGATGAAGATTGCCATCGCAAGTGGAAAGGGTGGAACAGGGAAAACTTTTGTCTCCACCAATATGTTTCGAGCGCTGCAGCAATATGGCAGCAGTGTAGCTTTGGTTGATTGCGATGCCGAGGCACCCAATTCTGTTGCTTTTTTTAAGGCAAAGGAGATTGACCGGGAGGTTGTGTCACAGCTGGTTCCGGTTATCGACACCAATGCGTGCACATTTTGCGGCCGTTGCCATGACTGGTGTAACTACAATGCCATTTTTATCCTTCCTCCAACCAAGGTGATTCAGGTGATCGATGACCTGTGCCATGGTTGTGGTGCCTGCAGTGCTGCTTGTCAATCAAAGGCAATCACAGAAAAGCCCGTTGCCCTTGGTGATGTTGCAAGCTATGCTACTCAGGATGGCTACTCGCTGATTGAGGCAAATATGGCGGTGGGGGTTATGTCGCCTGTTTCGCTCATTAAAGCTGCTATTGCAAAGATTCCGGAGGAGGTCGATCTTGCCATACTGGATTCACCTCCCGGCACTTCATGCCCATTTGTACAGACGGCTGCTGCTGCCGACTATGTGGTGCTAGTTACAGAACCAACGCCTTTTGGACTAAGTGATTTAAAGCAAAGCGTGAATACGCTCAAGGAGATTGGAAAGCCGTTTGGCGTAATTGTAAATCGTGCGGGACTGGGCAATAGTGACCTATACACCTATCTTAAGGAGGAGAAGATAGAGTTGCTTTTAGAAATTTCCTATAATGCCCTTATCGCTGAAATTTATTCTCGTGGTGAACTCATTGTAGATACCATGCCCAACGTTGGTATACAGCTAAATAATGTAGTCACAAAAATTATCAGAAAGCATGGAAGTAGCAGTAATAAGTGGTAAAGGGGGGACGGGAAAATCGAGCATTACTGCTGCTTTTGCGACTATGGGTGGCAGCGTTGTGTTGGCCGATTGTGACGTGGACGCTGCCAACCAATACCTGATTTTTAATCCAACTGACGAGGAAGAGCAGGCATACATTGGTGGGCATAAGGCCATAATTGATTATGGTCTTTGCACAGGATGCGGCTTGTGCATGAGCTACTGTCGTTTTGGAGCAATTTCAATGCAAAATGGCCGCGTTTCCATTTCTGAAACCTCCTGTGACGGCTGCTTTTTGTGCTCCAGAATCTGCCTTTCGAAGGCAATTACAATGTTGCCAAGCGATAAAAGCCGCATGCATTCTGGCCTCTTTCGTAACGGACAAATGGTATATGGCCGCTTGGCTCCGGGGGAAGAAAATTCGGGTAAGCTGGTAAACATGGTTCGCGATAAAGCCAAGGAACTAGCAGCGAAGCATAGTATACAAACTATTGTGGTGGATGGCCCTCCCGGAGTTGGCTGTCCGGTTATCTCCACCATTGCGGGTGTGGACAAGGTTGTGATTGTTACCGAGCCAACCGTTTCGGGAGAGCATGACCTTAAACGTGCCGTTGAAATTGCTGAGAAGTTTAACCTCCTGCCCGAGGTAATAATCAACAAGTGCGATATCAACTCTAGCGTTTCACAACATATTGAGGAGTGGTGTAGCCAAAGAGGCATTACTGTTTCTGGAAAGTTGCCTTTCGATAAAAGGGTGGTTGAGGCAATGGTAAACCATCAAAGCGTGGTTGAGCGATACCCCGATGCCGAAATCAGCATGGTGTTGAGACAGGTTTGGAACAATATTGTGAAGCAGTAGCAAAGTAGGCTAACTAGTACATTTAAAAACCAAAGAATTTGGCTGGTTTTAATTAGGTATCGGTTGCCACATAAGCTGTAACAGATTAAGTAAACTATCAAATTATGAGTCAACCTTTTGAAAAAATTTCATTGCCAGGGGTAAAAAACATTATCGTTGTTGCTTCGGGTAAGGGAGGCGTTGGAAAGTCCACCGTTTCAGTTAATCTAGCCATTGCTCTGGCCAGAAATGGGTTTAAAGTTGGGCTTGTGGATGCCGACATCTATGGCCCATCGGTTCCCCGCATGTTTGGAATGGAGCAGGTGGTACCGGAGGTTACGGTGATGGGCAACAAGGAGGTGATGTTTCCGGTGGAAAAGTATGGAGTAAAGATGATTTCCATAGGCTTCTTCGTAGGAAAGAGTCAATCCTTGATTTGGCGTGGACCAATGGCAGCCAACGCCATTACCCAGCTTTGCGAAAATACCCAGTGGAATGACCTAGATTACCTTGTTATCGACTTTCCTCCTGGTACCGGCGATATTCAACTTTCACTGGTTCAGAAGTTGGCATTAACTGGTGCTGTGATTGTTACCACACCGCAGGAGATAGCGCTGAACGATGCCCGGAAAGCCGCATCGATGTTTTCCAATCCTGACCTTAAGGTTCCTATTCTTGGAGTGGTTGAGAACATGTCGTGGTTTACGCCAACGCAGCACCCCGATGAGCGCTACTTCGTTTTTGGCGAAGGTGGTGGGCAAGCCCTTGCCACCGAGTTGAACATTCCGGTGCTAGGTCAAATACCCTTGGTGCTAGAAGTTGGCCAAGCTGCGGAGAAAGGCTTGAGCATCTTCTCCCAAACGGATGTAAAGGTGGTTGCTGCATTTGAGCGGATTGCTGAACAAATAGCAACACTTGTGGTTGCTTAGCTAACAATGCATGGATTTTTTAATTTCTAAATGGAGTGTAATCGGTGAAAAATACTGATGTATTAATTATTGGAGGTAGTGCTGCTGGTATGGTGGCAGCCGTTTCGGGCAAGTCATCTTGGCCTGAGAAAAGTTTTCTACTTGTAAAGAAGCAAAAGGATGTTATGGTGCCATGTGGAATTCCATACATCTTTGGTACGCTTGAAAGCAGCCAGCAGAATCTCATGCCTGTGGATGCTGCTCTGAGCAAGAGTGGTATTGATTCTTTGGTGGATGAGGTAATCTCCATCGATAAGGAGACAAAAACCGTAACGTTGGCAGGTGGTGAAGTGATTGGCTACGATAAGTTGGTTATTGCAACTGGTTCAACACCAGTAAAGCCAAAATGGCTGAAGGGCGCAGAAAAGGAAAACGTCTTTACCATTCCTAAGGATAAGGTGTATTTGGATGAGATGAAGAGTAAGCTGCAGGGAAAGAAAAAGGTTGTGGTTATTGGGGCCGGGTTTATTGGTGTGGAGTTTTCCGATGAGCTAAAAAAGGCTGGGTTCGACGTCACCTTGGTGGAGAAGCAGGAAAATATTCTCAGTATGGCCTTCGACATTGAACTTTCATCCAAAATTGATGAGCTGCTAACTGGCCGTGGAATAAAGATTCTTACAGGTCATGGCGTAAATGAGATTGTTGGTAATACGGCTGTAGAGGCCGTTGTCTTGGATAATGGCGAGCGATATGATGCCGATGCCGTAATCCTATCCATGGGTTACCGACCCAACACCACATTAGCTAAAAATTCGGGCATAACCATCGATGAGGATGGTTTTATTGCCGTAGATGAGTATATGCGCACTCATGTAGCGGACATATTTGCCATTGGCGACTGTGCACAAAAGCGTGATTTTGTCACCCGACGTAGGGTAAGCACCATGCTCGCCTCAACTGCGTGCGCCGAGGCGCGTATTGCCGGCATGAATCTTTTTGGCGTGCACGTGGTAAAGACCTTTAGCGGAACGATTGCAATTTACTCCACTGCCGTTGACGATACAGGTTTTGGTACCGCAGGAATCACCGAGGCAAGAGCAAGAGAAGAGGGTATTGAAGCGGTAACCGGATTCTTTGAGGGTATGGACCGCCACCCAGGAAATTTGCCCGATGCTCATAAGCAAATGGTGAAGCTCATTGCGGCTCGTCACTCGGGTGTTATTATTGGTGGTGAGGTCATTGGCGGATTGAGTGCGGGTGAGCTGACCAACGTAATTGGCTTAGCCATTGAGAACCGAATGACAATTAATTCGTTGCTTACCTCTCAAATTGGAACACACCCCTGCCTTACCGCTTCACCAGCCGGATATCCGCTGATTAAAGCGGCAGAGATCATAGCTGTGAAAATAAGGCACGGTAAGTAAAAAATATCTCCTTATTCATTTGTTGAGGTAGTTTTGAACTCCTGCTCTTTTAAAAGGATGCAGGAGTTTTAATTTGATAGTAGCGAACCTTGTTGTAAGCTAAAGACTTCAACCTTTTTGAGGGAATATTGTTGTTTGGATAGTTTATGAGAATCGTTAATCAGAAATAGTATGGGAAAATTAGTCTTGATTCGTCATGGCGAGTCGATGTGGAATAAGAAAAACGTATTTACGGGGTGGGTGGATGTTCCTCTCTCTGAGTCCGGAATTGTTGAGGCACAAAAGGCTGGGGAGCAGCTGGCGGACATTGCATTCGATGTGGTATTTACCTCCGTTCAAATTCGTGCTCTAGAAACTGCTATGATACTTCTTGCTAAGGGCAAGAGCACCAAAACTCCAGTTGTGGTTCACGAGGAGGGAAAAATGAAGGATTGGACGGAGATATTTAGCAGCAGCATGGCAGACGACACCATTCCCGTTTATACCGATTGGCACCTCAATGAGCGTTACTACGGCCAGCTGCAGGGATTAAATAAGGCTGAAACAGCGCAGAAATATGGTGATGAACAGGTTCACCAGTGGCGACGCAGCTACGATATTGCACCACCCAAGGGTGAAAGCTTAAAGGATACTGCTGCACGCACCATACCCTACTTTAAGGAGCAGGTATTGGAGCAGCTAAAGCAGGGCAAAAACGTTCTTATCTCGGCCCACGGTAACAGCTTGAGGTCCATTGTAATGTTCGTCGAAAATCTATCGGAGGAGGAGATTCTAAAGTATGAAATTCCAACTGGCGCTCCGCTATTCTACCACTACGACGGAAAATCCATTGTTAAGGGCTGACAAGTTCATATACTTATTGTATGAAAAAAGGGGCTGCAGATTGCACCCCTTTTTTATTGGCTTTCCATACCATCGAGTTTAGAGTAAGTAGGCGTATACCTAGTTGTTACATCTCCTTTGGTATAACGCAAAACGGCAAGGCCATATCGACCTTGCCGTTCTTGTTAACAGCTATATTTTAAGGTTTGCTCGTTATCTTGCTGCTACACCTGCTTTAGTTTTAGGCTTTAGCGGATCGAAAATCTTATAGGCAAGCAGCTTTATGCGGTCGGTTATGAGGAACCAAAGTATTGCATAACCCCAAACAAATCCAGCCCAACCCCAGCCTAGCGGTGTCATAAACAGACCGTAAACGGCGATAAATGTTGCCACGATTTGTGTTCCTAGAACGGCAATCCACAAAATTTTTGCCGGACGTATGGACCAGAATGGACCTCTCGTTCGAGTCAGGAATATTGTTAAGTGACCAGCCACCGACAGGAGCAAGTACATCAGTGTTTGGAGATGGGGTCTATCTAAATGAAAAACCTGATCGCCAAGGTAGAAGAGCCCAAATGCTGCAATGGGGCCAATAACGCCCAGTACGGTGGCAATGCCCAGCACCATGCGCATATTCCATGCCTCCGGTTGGCTCTTGTAGTGAACGTTGTCGTAGGCAATGGAGAGGATGGCACCATCGTTGAGCAATGCCAGCATTACAATCATTACCGCAGTGAGAGGGTAAAAGTTGAAGATTAGGATTGCCAGCGTCATAAACAACAGCACGCGCAGCGTTTCGGCGATACGGTAGATGGCGTAGCTGTTCATGCGTTGGAAAATCTTTCGACTCTCCTTAATGGCGTCAATAATCACCGATAAGCCTGGAGTCATGAGCACAATATCCGCAGCAGCGCGTGCGGCATCGGTGGCGTCGGAAACGGCAATGCCGCAATCTGCCTTCTTAAGGGCTGGAGCGTCGTTTACGCCATCACCCGTCATACCAACAATATGCTTTCTTTTTTGAAGCACATCCACAATGTGGAACTTATGCTCAGGGAACACCTGTGCAAACCCGTCGGCATCTTCAATGGATTTGGCCATGGTGGCAGACTCCGTTTTTTTAGAGTCTCCAAGCCCGCTGGCATCAAAGATGTTGGCGCCAAGGTTTAGCTTTTCGGCCGTTTCTTTCGCTATGGCCAGCGCGTCGCCGGTAACCATTTTAATCCTTACGCCCATGGCAAGGGCGGTGGCAATGGTCTCCTTGGCATCTTCTCTTGGTGGGTCGAATAGAGGCAATACGCCAACAAACATCCATTTTCCATCGTCACCTGCCTGTGCAACGCCCAGCGAGCGAAATCCTCGTGAAGCAAATTCGTTCACGGCCTTGTCCACTGCTGACTTTACCTCTGCAGCGTTGGAGGCCAGTTCGAGAATAACCTGTGGTGCACCCTTCGACACCTTAATCTCCTTTCCGCCCTTATCCTTAACGGTGGCCTCCGTTCGCTTATGTACCGGGTCGAAAGGCATGAAGTGAACCACTTGGTAGCCTTTTAGTATACTCTTATCTTTTAAACCACCAATAACGGCAAGGTCAATGGTGTCGTTGTTCTCTGCACGTGAGGCAAGCGCGCCATAAAGAATTACTTGCTCAACTGTAATATTGTTCAAGCAAAATGGATCGCCCAGCGTTAGCTTATTCTGGGTAAGTGTGCCCGTTTTGTCGGCACAAAGCGTATCCACTCCGGCCAACTCCTCTACGGCCACCAGCCGGCTAACTATTGCCTCTTTTTTGGCGAGCAGGCGAGCACCAACCGCCATTGTAACCGACAGCACTGTGGGCATTGCCACCGGAATTGCGGCCACGGTAAGCACAAGGGCAAACTGAAGCGTGACAAGGAGTGGGTCTCCACGGAATAGGGCAACCCCAATGATTATGGCCACCAATGCAACCGCAAGCATGATTAGGTAATTGCCAATTTTTAAAACGGCCTTTTGGAAGTGACTAACGGTATGTGCATCCTGCACTAGTTGGGCCGTTTTGCCAAAATAGGTATTGGCACCGGTGCCATACACGAGTGCGCCAACTTCCCCTTGCCGGATAATGGAGCCCGAAAATACTGCTTCGCCCTTTTTTCTCGTTATGGGTAGCGATTCCCCCGTCAGCGCCGACTGATCCACCTCCACGGAATCACCATCCAGCAAGCGGGCATCAGCTGGCACAATGTCGCCAAGGCGTAGGCGAATAACATCACCCGGCACGAGTTCGCGGGCGGGAGGGGTAATCCACTCGCCATCACGCTTTACTCTGGCCTTTACCGCCAGCTTGGCCTTAAGCGCTTCGATGGCATTTCCCGCTTCGTGCTCTTCCATAAAGCCTACCACGGCGTTAGCCAAAAGCAATACCAGTATGATGGAAAAGTCCGGCCAATGCTTATCGATTGCTGAAAGGATTACAGCCGCTTCAATCATCCACGGGATGGGGCCCCAGAAGTAGGTAAGAAACTTCAGGAACGAATTGACCTTCTTCTCCTCAATCTCGTTTGGTCCATACTGCGCCAATCTCTTCTTTGCTTCATCTTGAGTGAGTCCATCTGGCGATGTTGCCAATCTTTTTTCCAGCTCATCAAGAGGAATAGTCTGCAGATCGTCCTTTACTGCAGACTTCGATTCAAGATTTGATTCGGCGACCTTTGAATCTTTTGTAACTTTTTTTTCCATTTTCAAATCTTTTATTCTTGAATTATATGAGTGTATACAAATTACATGTACAGGGTTGGAACTCAGTTTGAAATTCGTTTTGATCAGGTAGTGAGCATATTAAAGTAGATAACAACATAGGTTTGTAAATGTTCTTCCAGTAAAGATTAGATACAATACTGTACAACCATTGATATGTCTATATCTCCAGAGTTTTCACCGTTAATAATTCAATTAAAAAAGCATTATTAAGCTTTTATTAACTTTCAGCTGTATGCCTTCGGTATGGCTAATCCAACAAATTGTGGGTAAAGTGTTGGTGGTTGATGCCTATGGGGAAAATAGAGGGCTGTAAATGCATGATAAGCATGACTTCGCTTTCCGAGTTTTCGTTCAGAAGTTACACCTTATGTGCAGTCAATACCCTACTTTCTTGATTAGGTATTGGTAAAAATCTCCCTTAATGAAGGCAGTATCAACAGTGTTGTAAGGAGGAGAAGTCAGTTTATTGCAGGAGAGATCGTAGATCAGAGTGTTTCTACTCCAAGCCCATTACACAGAATTTCTTGCTCCTGCTTTGCTAGGTCCCATGTGCCTACCTTTTGAATGGGGATAATAAGCTGGTTGTTTGCGTTGTAGATCGATAGCACATAGCTGTGCTTTACTACGTCAACAGTTCTGTTGGTCCAGCTGTTGGCTTGCCATACCCTGTTCGATTTTTTAATACCAATCTTCATTCCGGGCTCAACACCAATCCATTCACCAGTTTTAATGAGCCCAAAGAGGTTATTTGAGAGCTTAACCCTTCGCTTGTCGTAGTCTACAACAGCGTAGCTACCGGTGAATCCAACGAATGCTCCAACCACAACCAAAAATAGCCCTGTAATATGGAAGAAGGTTACTGCTATCCCAACTGCAAACAGTATGATTCCTGCAAAGGATCCAGCCGGTCCGAATGATTTATCGAGCTTGTTCCATTTTTCCATGGTATCACTTTTTTATGAAGGTAGTTCTTTTTAACTTTCTATAATTGCAACGGGCTGCTTAATTGGCAATTTAATGCTCTTCCTGCGCTTTCTGTAGCTCTAAGTTGTAGGCGGCAATAATTCCCTTTCGGGTAATAATGCCAACCAAGTGTCTTGAATCCTGATGAACCACCACCGGAATACGTCCAATGTTTCGTTCGCCCAGCTTCTCAAGGGCTGTTTTCAGCGTCTCCTCTGGGTAGCAAAGAATCAAGTCGGTGGTCATGATTTGGCTCACCGGAATGTCGCCCTTTCCAACTCTCAGCATTTTGTTGATGTCCTGCTGGGTTACCATTCCTGCTAGCTTTCCTTCAGCATCTAGCACCGGGAATCCTCTGTGAGTTGTGCTTTTTATCATCAACCCCGCATCTTTAACAGTGGTTGTTTCGGTTACCGTAATAACTTTTTTGAACATGGCCTCCGATACCAGAATATTTTCCATTAAATCGAGCCGTTTTATGGCCATAATGTCCACACCTCTTCTTCGGAGCTTAAGCGTATAGATGGACTCCTTGGAGAGTTTTCTCACCATTATGGTTGCTATAACCGTTGATATCATTAGGGGGATTAGGATTTTATAATCCCCAGTCATTTCGAAAAGGATGAGGATTGCCGAGATGGGTGCTTGGGCCGAGCCCGCAAACACAGCCGCCATTCCCACCAATGCAAAGCCACCAATTGAGATGGGAATGCTTGGAAATAGCAAGTGAAGTAGCGAGCCAAATGCACTTCCCAACATAACGCCGATAAAGAGTGATGGAGCAAAAACGCCTCCCGAACCACCGGATCCTAGGGTTAGGGAAGTGGCCAGTATTTTTAGGCCAATGAGTCCAAGAACCAGCATGGGGGTCAGCTGCTCGTTCAAAACCTGTTCAATGGAGTTGTATCCAACACCAAAAATTTCGGGAAAGTAGAAGCCAATACCTCCAAGAGCTATGCCACCAATGGCCGGCTTTAGGTAGGAGGGGATTTTCCACGCATCAAAAAGATCCTCGCTCTTGTAAAGCACCTTGATAAATATCCAGCCAACTAGCGCCGCCAAAAAGCCGAGAATGAAGTAAAAGAGAAAATCCCAGTAGCTCAGAATTTCGTATGGAGGTGTTACAAAGGCGGGGTTGGATCCCAAAAAGGCTCTCGAAATTACGGTAGCAGTTACTGCCGATAGCACCACCGACGAGAAGTTGCGCATGCCGTACTGGCGAAGAATAATTTCGAGTGCAAAGAAGATACCGGCTAGAGGGGCGTTGAATGTAGCGGCAATTCCCCCTGCAGCACCACAGGCAATTAGAATTTTAGTCTTATCCTCCGAAAAGCGAAATAGCTGTCCTAGCGATGAGCCCAGCGCAGAGCTAATTTGTACGATGGGACCCTCGCGGCCAACGGAGCCACCCGAGCCAATGCATATGGAGGAGACCAATGCTTTCATTGCCGCCACGCGAGGGCGTATTTTTCCTCCTCCGGTAGCAACAGCAAGCATTACCTCTGGCACTCCATGTCCCTTGGTTTCGCTGGCAAAAAAGTAAATTAGCAATCCAACCACAATTCCACCTACGGCAGGAATCACCACCACGTAGTATGGGCCCATAAACGAAAGAACCTCCTTCCCATCACTGAAGAATGATTTTTGAAAGAAGGCAATAAGCCAGCGAAACAGTATTGCGCCAAAACCTGCGCCAACACCAATAATATTGGCAAAGAGAAGTAAAAATACGGTTTCTGAGGTTCGGAGGTAGGTAATCAGCAGATAGAGGTATTTTTTGCTCTTCACTATTCCAATGTCCAAACTCTCCTGGAGTCTTTTGGGTAGTATCTTCATGCTGTAGGATCTTCTAAATCTTACCAGAATGGCTCGATTTGATAAGCCTAAAAATAATGATTTTATGATACCAATGGTTGTTGGAGGCGATTTAATCGCCATTTTAGAACTAGTTTAGCCTTATTCTTTATAAGTATATTTTGGGGTGATTTGTGGCAGCTGCAGCATTACCAATATTTGTGGAGGACCCGGGTAACAAATCTTTATCCTATCTGTTGAGGTATTATAGATGCCGATATTCCTTGTATGCAGTTTTAGCGTTCAACCCTTGTGGGAATAGCTGAAAAAGCATCTTGCACTGTAGAAAGGTACCAATGGAGAAGTGCACCGTACAGCTAGTATCGGTGAAATAGTGTTAAAACATGTTAACACGCTGTTATTCTGATAGTTTTTTTACTATAATTGGCAACTTTTCAAATGTGCTACTATGAATGATAATGAGGCAAGTTCAGGCAAAGATTCTTCCGTTCAGGAGCTGATTAAGCAGCTTGACAGCGAGAGCGGCAGCGTGAGAAAAAATGCACGTGCAGCGCTGGTTCAGCTGGGCAAAGAGGTAATTCCTACTTTGGTGAAGCATTTGTCCTGCCCTAAGCGTAAGACCCACTGGGAGGTTCTTAAAACAATTGAGGAGATTAAGGATCCTGAGGCCATACCCTTTCTTATTGAGGCGCTGGATGAGGAGAGTGGCGATTTGCGCTGGATTGCTTCCATCGGCTTGATACATCTGGGCTTTCAGGTAGCGAAACCGCTCTTACTTTCACTCACCAAGAAAAAGGATATTTCGGTATTTGTTTTGGCCGGAATACACCATGTATTTTACGAATTGAACAAGAAGAGAAAAGTTCCCAAAGATTTTCCAATTAAGGAACTTTTAAAAGCCTTACGGTATCCGGGAAGAAAAGGGCATTTGATGGTTCTTGTCTACAAGATACTTCAAGCCGACTCATTTTAGCTTATGGTGCTGGTAGTTACAACCAGTGGGAGGCATGGACTGTTAATTGCTACTGGGTTTTTGGCTCATCAAGGAATTGCAGAACTGTTGAGGTGAAAGGCACTGCGGAATCATAAATGGGAACGTGGTCACCACCGGGTATAATCCATAGCGCAGCATCCGGTATGGCACGGTAGATGCTTACGGGAATTTCAACAGGGAAAAAGTTGTCGCGATCACCATGCACAACGAGCGTACGAGCTGTAATGGCCGATAAGCTTTGTGCCGTGAAGTTCATATCATCGTAGTTTTTGTGTAGCGCATTGAACTGTGCAATGAGCAGACGTATTTGTTCGTCGCCGCGTTTTGCGCATTCCCGATACATTTCCTGCACTTGTAGGGGCATAGTGCTAAACGAAGCTCTGCGCATAATGGCCCTTGCCTGATCGGGGAAATGGGTAGTTGCACTAATTAATACCATTGAGTCGATGCGCTGGGGTTGGCTCGTTGCCATGTGCAGTAGCGTCATTCCGCCAGAGCTCATTCCCATAGCCGAGAAGTGATCAATTCCCAACTTTTCAAGCAGGAGAAACACATCACTGGCCGCTTGTTGATGTGTGAACTTGTTGTCGGGATTGGTGGAGTAACCGTGGCCACGCATATCCACAACAATTAGTCGATGACGCTCTGAGAGCGTGGCGGTAAAGGGATGCCAGTTCTGTGCACAGCCGCCAAACCCATGCAGGAGCACTAGCGGCTTGCCTGCTCCATACTCCTCGTAGTACATCTCAATGTTGTTGACTTGAACGGTATGCCCGCGAGTGGATGTCTGTTTGGGGGCGTACTTCGTTTTCATGGATGCCTCTCTTTAATTGTTGCCAAATGGTTGGTGCATGTTGCCAAGGCGGATTTCGGAGAGCGTTCCTGTCCGAAGGACAAGGAACTGCGAAACGAGAATCCGCAGCTGGCGAACCACCAGAACCCTCCCTGCAATATGTACATCGTTATAGCCAGTTATTTAATTCTAAATGTTCTTTTAGCAAAATTTAATTCCATTCTCAATGGATACGTTTCTAAAAGAGCGTTCTTTTTTTCAATTTCTAAACTGTCAAACTTCTTATTCCAAATCTCAATTGACTTCTCGTTCCAAATACTTTTATATACTGAAAAAACTTCATCAATACATTTAAAATAGTTGTTCCAATTAATCTTTGTTGTGTTTTCCTTGGTGTCAAGCACAGTTATAAACTTCGAAACTAGGACAAATCCAAAGTATTTTATTTCGTCAACTTTTCTTTGAGTTGCATTGTCCTCTTTTTCCCATTCGAAGAATTTTTTTCTTAAGTCTTTTTCAAAGTCAGAAATTTCAATTGATTTTCCATTATGGAATAAACCCCTATCACCTAAAGTCAAAAGATATGTATTTCTTTCCTTCAGATAATAATCTCCAGCATCATCGTCAATATCAGAGAACTCCAGAATTAATTTCTTATCCTGACCAACCTCTACTTTTCTGCTTATTAATCCCGTGTTTGGATGTAAAGCCAATAAAGAGTCTAAAGATTCATAAATCAACTGTTTTTTGTTGCTCTTAGGAAACTCAATCAAAAAGTTAACGCACTTCTCTATTTCTGGATTCTCCATTAACACCCCAAAAGACTTTTTCTCACGTTCTTTTGAATTATTATTGCACCCAATCGTAAGAACGCTAAGAAATGCTATGAATAATATGATTATCTTTTTTTTCATAATTGGCTGTAGCGTTTGTCAGTGGCCGTTTTCCCTCAGCAGCAATTAAAATACATCACTACTTTTTTCTTTTTCTTTGAATATGCTATCGATCTATTGTCTTCTTCTCCGATTAGATACGTAAATCCTATTGCTGTCTTGTCTGATTTTATATCAGTCCAAATGTCTTTGTCGGAGTATTCTTCTTCGAATGTTTCTGAGGTTTTAATTGCTGGAGAAATAAAGTTGTCCTCTTTGAAAAAGTCCTTAATTCGTTTTTTAATATATTCTTCCTTTTGTTTGTCAGTTGTGTTTTCTTCAATCCCAAATCCTAATAAATCTGAAGTGGGAAAAGTTTCTTTGAGGATTGATTTGCCACTAAAATCAATAATTTCAAAAGTAAAGTTGCCTTTCAAAATGGATTCTCCTGTCACATTAAGTTTAAATGTATCTTTTTTGGTTAAGTCAGAGAAGGAATGTTGGATGGAACTAGAAATTAAAAGTCTTGCTTGTTTTGATTCAAAATTAGTACTTCCTACTGGAATATTGTCAGTCTGAATGTTCTTTCCTGTTGGATTAGTGCAAGTTAATAGGCCGATTGTTAGAATATATAAAATTCTCATATTGTCTGTTTTTAAAATAGCCACTAACGTTCAGTGTATGGTTAGTAAGGGATTGCGTGCTTTAAACCTATCAAGCTACCACCCAAAATTGATGCGGATGATGCTGCTCGAAAATCTCTGAAACCCTTATTAACTATACACATTGTTGTGTGCTGGCATTTTATTTACTATAATATCCGATTTCATTTCTCATCATTGTTTCAATTTCTTTCCAAAGTGTCATTAATTGAACGTTTCTATCCTGATGACCAATATTACCAAGTTCCTTAGCTGTAATCTCTAAGTCTTTGTTTGATGAAAGCTTATTTAAAACAATCTGAAATTCGTCACTATAATCTGTTGTCAGTTTTTTGTATTCCTCAATTTTCGGAAGCATTTCATTACTGCAAACCATTTTCAATTTGTTTAATTCTTGATTCACAATCAATAAAGGTTCAACTGATGTCTTTGTCATATTTACCAATTCTTCATTGAATTTAACCAAAGCATTATTCATGTCTTCCTCTTCTCCAGATAGTAGAGTTGCCATAAGTTCAGAACTTGTTCTGAAAATCATTTTTGGGTCTGTTCGCATTTTATTATTCATCTCATCCATTTTATTCATGAAGTTTGAATAAACCTCAAATCGTTTTTCAAGAATCTTATCCAATTTTTGGTGTTTTCTTGAAAGAATGAATTGAATAATTGCCCAAGTCCATCCAAGAACTGCTATTCCAATTGTTATATAGTCTTTAATTTCCATTTTTATAACTCAGTCTGTATTCTTTTTGCTTTAGCCTAAACAGTTCTTTAAAGAAAATGCATGCTTCTTTTTCAGTTTTGAACGATTCAGATTTATCAACTACGCCTCTTTCCTCAATTTGAATTTTCCATTCTCCGCCTTGTTCCATGATTAAATATGTCATTTCATAATTGGAAACTTCCAAGCGTTTTAAATATTTAAGTTTAAGTAATTCCCAAGGTCGAGAAATTCTATAATTCGTATTTCTCAATTCTTGTTTTAGATATGTATTTAATTCTTTAATATTCATTTTTCTTTCTGAGAATTCTTAATTCAGTTGACTATTAAAATCTTATTCGTAATGGCTGCAATTTTGCACTTCACCCTGCTTGCACACAACTCGTTTATAACCCCACCTTTTGGTGTGGTTTATTTTTTATCGAATGTAAAAAAAATTCACAGATCATCAAATGTTGACTTTTATTTTTTTAAGCTCTGAGTGCTCACATGGGTGTAAATTTCTGAGGCTATAATGCTCGCTACCTAAAAAGAAAGCCAATTCTAAAACCGGTGCTGAACGCTATGGGAAAGTCCGTAGCTCCGGTTGAGTAGCCATACTGAATGTCGTAGGTATCGCGGGAGCTATAGCCATACCCAATTCCACCAAAAATGTCGATGGCAACGAGGTCGTTGAATATCCACTGATTGCCAATGTTGAATAGGATGGCCGTGGCGAATACCTCCTTGGAGTCGCGCTTGTAGTAGGAGGCTGCCACCTCTGGACGGAAGTAGGCTCCCTTGAGCACGTGGGCATAGCGCATCCCCTTGACGTAAAAATCGGGGCTTTTAATAAACTTATAGCCAATACGGAGCGAGCCTCCGCTGTAGTCGTGTTCGTAGTGCTTACCGGCACCAATAATGCCCACGCCAAATTCAAGGCTGGCCCCGGGCTTTAGGCTGCGTTCGTATATTATGTCGGTATAGCCCATCAGCGGAGATATAACCCTAAACTTCAAGCAGTTTTTGCGCTGGTCGGCGTACGACTTAGAGTCCGTCATGGAGTTGGCGAAGTTCATTACCGTGCCACTGGCGAGGATAATGCGGCTCACCTCATTTTTGTCGACCACAATGATAACATCGTTGCCGGGTAGGAGGTACTTAATTTCGTCGGTTCCAATCTCTTTTACCTTGCAAACGATACGTTCGCTACTCCGTTTTACAATGGTGTCCTGCTGCGCCAGGAGCGCCATGGAGCTTAATACCAGAAAGACAATCGCTAAAATGTATCGCATGGCTTTATCGGTTAGGTTATTTCACCAAGTTATTCCGATTTTTTGCCGAAGGCAATACCTGTGGTCAAACATCTGGCGTAGCGGATGCTTGTGTGGGGTCATAGCAGTGTTAGAATGGTAAAGGCGTGTGCTGCAAACATCGATATTAACAGCATTCAATAAAGGTTAACTTGTTTTGTTAGTTTTGGTGTTGAGCCATGCTGGTTAGGTTTTGCGGGGTTCTCCAAGGTATCGTTTTATGGATTGCTGTAGCGCCTCCGATTTGATGGGCTTGGTTATGTAATCGTCGAAGATGTTGCCGTACTGCTCTATTTCGTGCTCCATTGCATATGCCGACTGGGCAACAATGGGGAGCTCTGGACGGAAGGATTTAATCTCTTTGGCAGCTGTGTAGCCGTCCATTATTGGCATCTTAATGTCCATCAGGATTAAGTTCACCTCCGGATTCTCCTTGCAAATGCCAACCGTTTCTTTTCCATTTTTGGAGTGAATGAGCTTGAGCTCTGTGTCGGCAAGCAGCTCGGCAATGAGCAGGTAGTTGTATTCCTCATCTTCGGCAACTAAAATTGTAGCCTTTTGCTTTTTTTCTGGAGGGGTGGTCACCACAACCTCCTCCAACCTGTGGCTAGGATTGTAGGGAATTGTAAAGTAAAAAGTTGCCCCTTTTCCTTGTTCCGACTCCACCCATATTCGGCCCCCAAGCAGTTCCACAAATGCCTTAGAAATGGCAAGACCTAAGCCCGTTCCACCATACTTTTTACTGATGGAGATATCTGCCTGATTGAAGCGCTCAAAAATTTTCTCCTGCATGCTTGCTTGGATGCCTATTCCGGTATCCTTTACGTAAAACTCCAGCTCACCATGGCCAAGGCTGTAGCCAAACTCAACGTATCCTTCCTTGGTGAATTTTAGCGAGTTGGCAAGTAGATTGGAGAGAATTTGAGTTAATTTGGTTCTATCGGTAAATATCTCCGACTGGGCATCGTCCAGCTGCGGTTTGGAAATAAAGGATAATTGTTGATGGTCGGCCTGCCCTTTAAAAATGGTAAATAGCTCGGTAAGAATGCTGTTTATGCAAACCTTCTGAATGGTAAGCTTCTCCTGTTTGGTTTCTAGCGAAGAGATGGTGAGCACATCGTTGACAATGGATAGCAGCTGGTTGGTGCTATTGACGATAATGCTTGTGAAATCTTTGCGTTTCTCCTCTTCCAGTTCCGGCTTGTTGAGCAGCTGTGAGAATCCAATAATGGCATTCATCGGTGTTCGAATCTCGTGCGACATATTTTGCAGGAAGGCTGTTTTTAGCTGATTACCCTCTTCTGCCTTCTCTTTGGCACGATATAGCTCGTCGTTAGTTTGTCGTAGCTCTTCGTTTAGGGTTTCGTACTCCTCGTTTATCAATTTTATGTCATGTTCCCTTTTTTCTGCCTTCTCCTTGGCTAGCTTTAACTCCTGCTCAACTCTCTTTTGCTGGGTAATATCCACCTCAATCCCATCCCAGTATATCAATCCCTTGTGCTTTCTTGGACTTGAAACTAGCAATGCCCATCGTATTGTTCCATCGGGTGCGTTAATTCTTATCTCCGACTTAAAGACTGACATCTGTTTGTATGCAGCGGCCCCTTCGCTGATCATCCGCTCAACATCGTCTTTATGCACCCTCCGGTATATGAGCTCTGGATTTGCAATGGCCTCCTCTGGGGTGCATCCGTAGAATTTGTTCACCGAATCGCTCAGATAGGTAAATCTTCTGTGGGTTTCGTCGGTGGACACGGTTTGGTATACCATACCGTTGGTAAAGTTGTTGGAGATCAGCCTCAGCTGCATTGCGCTTGCTTCAATTTTTTCCCTGGCAGCGATAATTTCAAGTTCAGCATTTTTACGCTGGGTAATGTCCACAACTATTGCTGCAATAGCCTTCTTTCCCTCGTATTCCGACAGCTGAAGATGCACCTCAATGGGGTATTCCGTTCCATCTTTTCGTCTATGCATACTTTCTAGGTGTAGAATTGGATTCTCACCATTTAACAAGGGAGAAAGGGCATTAATAAATAACTCACGTGAATACAAAGGCGTGATGTTGATGGGTGTAAGCTGGAGTAGCTCCTCCTCTGTGTAGCCTAAATTGGTAAGGGCCGCATTGTTGGCAAAGCGGAATTTAAGGGTGGTGATATCGAACACAAAAATTTCATTCAGCGAATTCTCAATGATTTTGGAGAGGCTGGTAATTCGCTCCTTACTCTTCTTACGTTCTGTAATATCCCTCACAAAAACTAGGGCACCGTGCTTGTTTTCGTAGGTAAATGGAACCCCAGAAGACTCAACGTAAACATACGACCCATCGAGCCTGATAAAGATTTGCTCTAGCGGAGTCTGTATCTCTTTTTTGTCGTTTAGTCCCGCAATTCGTTGCTTAACTTTTTCGTAGTAGGAGGGGTGAAACCGCTCCATTACCTGTTTTCCTAGCAGATCTTCACTCGATTTGGCACCAAACAGCCTAATGGCCTGCTTATTCACGTAGGCAAAGCGCCAATCGGTTTGGATAAAAATGGCTTCAGGTGCATTTTCAGCCATTAGCCTGAACTGCTGTTCGCTCTGCGCCAGCTTGGTGTTAACCTCCATAATGGATTCCATGCTTTGCGTGAGCTCCTCGTTTATCTGCAGGTATTCCTCATTTAGCGATGCATACTCCTCGTTTTTCCGCTGCAGCTCAAGCTGGTTGGGCTTAACGTCGGTAATGTCGTGAACTGTTGAATATAACAATGGTTTGGTGCCAATAATAATCCTCCCGCTGTACACCTCCACTTCGCGTATTTCACCCGATTTAAGTTGATGCTGAAAGTTGAAGTAGCGTTTTCGAAGCGAAAGGGCATTATCAATCTCTTGCTTAAGCTTTTGGGGTGGTAGTATGTTGATTTTGCCGATTTTCAGGGAGGTAATCTCTTCACGCGTATAGCCATAGTATTCGAGCGCAGCGTTGTTGGCATCTACAATTTGTTCGGTCTCAGGGTCAATTAAGAGAATTACAGAGTTGTTTTCGTAGAACAGCGCCATATACCGACCTTCGCTTTCGTTCTTCAGATCTTCGATTTTTGCCTGCCGCTGTATGTGCTTTTTTACTAGGAAGAAGAGGAGTAGCGAGGTGATAATAACGTAGAAACTACCCTTGTACGTTTGGAACTTGGTCATCAACTCCTTATCGAAAATGATATGGTTGAGGATTTTGTCGGAAAAGAAAATCCATAAAAATCCAATTGCCAGATACGTTGTCGTGATTCTGTAGTCGAACCGTATCTTTTTCCAATTTCCAAGTGCCATTATTCCTTGTTTTGCTGGTTTTGGATTTCAGAATTTTTGCTACTCTACTCGCTTGCCGAAGTGTGGGCGGTCGCCATCTGCTTTTACAGTTCTCACCTATGGCAATTATATACCAAAGACGCTGATCTCCATGAACTCAAAGTTATACTTTTTCCGCACTTGAGTCAATTGTAAAAAATTTTAACAATTTCTAGGACTATTTTTTGTGTCCACCTTGGTGAGTGGGCAATGCTTTTATGAATGGTGTATAGCGTTGGTTCCCTACCGTGTTAAAATGGGGACGGTGATGTTTGAGGCTTTTGTTCTCAGCTATTTCAAGCTAATTGGATTAAACCCTTTGTTATTCCATCAGCTTCTCACCTTTTTCCAAAAAGTAATTAATTGCTTTTTCCCACCAAATCATACTTTCTAAAAATTCTTCATCCAAGTTATTCTGTATCCAGTAATTCTTGGCAGGGCTAAGTGCGGTATACTGATAGGCAATAGTGGAGGTGGTGGTCCCATCCATGTTGCCTGCTAAGCTTATGTTTATTCTAACCACCTCTTCACTAGGTGTCACTCTCACGAATTCTATCAAATGATTTTTTCGGTCGTGCTCCGTAACGTACCATATGGTCTGCTCTTTCCCATGGTGGGGCGTTGAAAACACGCAACCTTTTTCAATCACTCCCGATGAGGAGAAAATCATGGTATAGTCCCATCCATCTAACCACTCTTTTTCCCTTACGGGGCAGAGCAATGGGAAGACTGTGTCGGGTTTGGCGTTATTAATTTGCTTGTATGTTCTTGTTGCCTGTTGCCCTTGAAAATTCATGATGTTTAATGTTTGCAGTTCGTTCGTGTAGATGCCCATTTGATGTTTCTACACATCATTGGTATCTTGACCTATCTTTTACCTCTTCGTAGTATTTCTCAACACCTATCTCCTTGATTCTCCTGTTTATCTCAACCGACCTTTTATACAAATGCTCATCAAATCCGGTATTGCTGCAGGGAAACTCAGTGCACTGAAAACAAAAATCAACGCCCTTCTCCTTGTGGCAGTCTCGCACCTTGCAGCTCTCGAATAGCTTACATACCTCTTTTCTGCAACCGTTGCATTGTGCTGTTGTAAAATAGGTTAGGAGTTCTTTAAAGTTAGCGTATTTTTTAAATACTGGCTCGTTGAGCAGCACGGCAAAGCGTTGGGCGTAAATATCGAAGTTGCCCAATGCCTCTTTTAGCTCTTTGCTACTCCTTCTTATAGTTCCATCGGTATAGGCAAAGCATTTTCCACAATGTATGCCACACGGTGCAAGCCTGTTCAATATCTCTTCGTTCATGAGGTTATCCATATTGTTATTTCTGAGGGAACTGTATTATGCTAGGGCCAAATACACCATTACTCTGTGGGTAGTGGCATATGGTGTTGCCTAAGGAACGAAAGTTTATCCCAGTAACCACGCTGGAACGCTATTTTTCCATCAACTATGTGGAAAAACCCACATCCTCTTAGCCCAAGAGGATCTTTCCACTCTAGCATTCCCCACTCTCCATCCTCAAATATGTTCTCCACAATGCATACCATTTCGGCTGCAGCAAATTCTTTCTCAAACATCTCCTTTATTTGAGTCTTTCCTACAACGGGTTCGTTTGCTACCTGGTGGTTGACGGCATTTTCGTGGTAAAGCTCCGCCAAACCAGTAGCGTCATACGCGTTGAATAGCTCAACAAATTTGGTAACAATCTCCTTTGGTTTCATGGTCACTGATTTAATTAATGGTGGTGATATTAACCCCGTTTGATAGGGAATTGCTATTAATCAAATCTGGTAAATATAAAACTTTGTGAATGTTCCGCATTTAAGTGAGCAGTTTGAATTTATATACCAAAGAATTGTTTCTTAAAACGAGAGCGCTTTTGTAATATTGTTGTGGCGTATGCTGAGGTATTTTGGTAAATTTCCGATGTATTTGTAGTGCTATTCCATAATTAAGTTCGCCATGAAAAGTATTCAACGTGATTTTTTAGGAAAATGGTTATTGGTTTTCACCTCTACTGTTTTGCTATTTCCTCTATCGGGTCAGGCCCAGAGTGCTCATTTCCCGCTTCCCCCAGAGTGGTCAAAGAGGGTTATCTGGTATCAGATTTTTGTTGAGCGATTCTTCAATGGTGATACTACTAACGATCCCAAACCCGAAAATACCTACACCGCTCTATCGGGCAAAGCTCCACAAGGATGGGCTATTACTCCGTGGACACAAAATTGGTATAAACAGGATAGCTGGGCCGTTGGGAATGGAAAATCATTTAATGATAACTTGCAGGAGAGACGTTATGGCGGTGACCTGCAAGGGGTAATTGATAAGCTGGATTACTTAGCCAACCTTGGCGTTACGGCCATTTATCTTAATCCAATAAACGATGCACCTTCGCTGCATAAGTACGACGCACGTTACTATCACCATGTGGATGTAAACTTTGGTCCCGATCCTGCTGGTGATAACAAAATCATAGAATCAGAAGATCCCGGCAACCCCGCTACATGGAGGTGGACTTCGGCTGATAAGCTTTTTCTAAAACTGGTCGATGAGGTGCATAAGCGCAAGATGAGGATAATAATGGACTACTCTTGGAACCACACGGGGACAGAGTTTTGGGCGTTTAAGGACATCGTTAAGAATCGCGACAAGTCGGCCTATAAGGATTGGTATACCGTGTATGCGTACGACGATCCGGCCACACCCCCAAACGAATTTAAGTATGCTGGATGGTATGGCGACTACCTTCCAGAAATTAGGAAAGTAGGGGTGTCTTCGGCTAAGGACATGTACCATCCCTATGAAGGAAACCTCAACGAGGGGGCTAAGCAGCATATTTTTGCAGTAACCAAGCGTTGGCTTGCACCCAATGGTGATACTACGAAAGGAGTTGATGGTTATCGCCTCGATGTTGCGGACTTCATTCCCATGGGGTTTTGGCGAGAGTACCGCAATTTTGTTAAGAGCATTAAGCCCGATGCTTATCTGGTGGGAGAAATACAGTGGTGGATGGATAAGATGATGCCCCCTGCCTACTATGCCAATGGGGAGGTGTTCGATGGAGTTATGTTCTACCACCTTTATCGTCCCGCTCGAAGTTTCTTCTCTCTTGCCAATGGCGCAATTGATGCTCGTGAGTTTGTTGACAGCTTACGCTACCAGTGGAATGGGCTGGAGGTGCCATTTCGATACTCCATGATGGACGTCTCCTCCACTCACGATACGCCAAGAATGCTTACCAGCTTTTATAACCATGGGAAGTATAAATACAGAGCAAAACCATACGAGGATTCCTTGTATAAAACGGGCAAACCCGACGCGGAAACATACCAACGCCTTAAGCTATATCTTATTCATCAATTTACTAATGTAGGGGCACCCGATGTATGGAATGGAGAGGAGATGGGGATGTGGGGTGCCGATGATCCCGATTGTAGAAAGCCACTGTGGTGGAAAGAGTTTACGTTTCAACCAGAAACGAGGAACAATATTCAGCCTGGACCTGCAGTTTATGATTCGGTTGGTTTTAATCAGGAGTGGTTCGATTTTTATAAGAAGTTAATAGGCATTCGCAATGGTAATCCGGTGCTTACTACTGGTAAGATCGATTTTGTAGAGGCTCAAGGGAAAACATTGGTGTATAAGCGGTATGATAGTGATGCCTGTATATATGTTCTGTTCAACTTGGAATCATCCAACAATACGTTTACGTTACCAGAGAAAGGCCGCTATAAAAATCTGTTAGATGGTACGGCAGTTGATGGTGATGCCATTTCCCTGAAACCTTTATCTGCCGCAATACTTTCGCGAGTTAAGTAAACGGTACATGTAAGTATATTCAAGTAGTGCATTTATACATGCTGTTGCAACGGTTGTAAGACTTCCGTTGCAGCACTATTGCCTTCTGAAAAAGATCTTTACAGTTCTCCTTAGCCTTGCTGTATCCATATACCATTCTGTAGGTGATTCCATTATAGGGAACCACCCCTTTTTTGATTTACCCAACCATATCAAAATGTACCTCCGCTTTTGGTGACTATATGCGGAGGTAGATAGGCTTCTTGCTGAAGCGTGCTGTAGAAACGGGGGACTCTATTCGCATTAATTTCCACTGTAGTGAAGGTGTTTGACGGAGTAGGATCGCGCCAATTGGCTTAGCCGGTGGGGTAGATTCATTTAATTGTGAGCTAATATTTATTTTTTGAAATTGATGAATTGGTGATATAGATCATATTAATTGTTTGACATTCAAATATGATTGTTGTAACTTTCATGACGTTTCAAATCTTTTTTATTCGGTTTCTAATCTATTGTAGGAAGTGAATTGATAATTTACATGAAGAGAGTTGTATGAATGCAGCCAGCAAAGAAGAAAACCAAACAATAGTACTCTTCAATCTCGATGGACAGCATTATGGATTATACTTGGCTGCTGTCGACCGAGTTGTTCCAGTTGTAGAAATAGCATCGTTGCCAAAAGCTCCCGATATTGTTTTGGGCGTGGTCAATTTCCATGGTGAGATAATTCCTGTTATCAATGTCCGCAAACGCTTTAATTTACCCATTCGGGCATTGGAGCTAAACGATCAACTCATTATAGCACGAACCTCAAAAAGGCTTGTAGCCCTTGTTGTTGATTCGGTATTGGGCGTGCAGGAGCTGAGAAATTCACAGCTAGTTAATATTGAAGAGTCGTTTCGGTATACCAATTACCTCGCTGGAATTGCCAAGGTTGATGATGATATTGTGCTGATACACGATTTGGAGAAGTTCCTTTCGCTCGATGAGCAGCAACAAATTGATAAAGTTCTTTCAAAAGGCAAAAAATGAGCGCTATTCTAACCGAAGATACTTTATCGCAGCTGAGTGAGTTCATTGCTTTCAACTTCGCATTGAATTTCCCCAGAGACCGGTGGGGCGATTTGGAGCGAAATATACGAATTGCTGCAACAGAATTCGGTTATACCAACATCGAAGAGTTTATTCAACATATTATTACTTCCCCTCTCACGCACGAGCGAATGGAGATATTGGCTGCTAGCCTAACCATTGGAGAAACCTATTTCTGGCGTGAGCCCAATACATTCGATGCCCTCGAAAATGTTATTATACCCGAAATTATTCATCATCGCCTAAACGGTGAAAAGAGAATACGTATCTGGAGCGCTGGCTGTTCCACTGGTGAAGAGCCATACTCTATTGCAATTGCGCTAAGAAAAACGATTCCGTTCATTAAGGATTGGAATATTTCCATACTCGCAACAGATATCAACCCCCGAAGCTTACGCAAAGCCTCAGCTGGTGAATATGGGAAATGGTCGTTTCGGGGAGCACCGCCGTGGTTAAGGGAGAAATACTTCACTCAAAAACCAAATGGTCGCTTGGAGATTATCCCAGAGATTAAGTGTATGGTGAAGTTTGAATACCTGAATTTGGCCGAAGATATATACCCGTCATCGCTGAATGATACCAATGCAATGGATATAATTTACTGTCGAAACGTACTAATGTATTTTTCGCAGGAACGGTTTAGGCAGGTTGTACGGGATTTCTATAAGTCGCTAGTCCAGGGTGGGTATCTTTTGGTATCAGCGAGTGAACTTTCACTTCAAAATTTCCCCGATTTTACTCCGGTCAACGTTCAGGGCATGGTGCTTTACAAGAAGACTTCAGTAAAAATTAAAAAACCTCGTCAAATTAGTGTTCTAGAAACACCGCCAGAGCCATCATTTTTGGAGCCTATTCCAAAACCTGAAACGAGTGCAAATACAAAATATCAGCCTCAACTTGTTGATTCAGAAGTTTCAAAGGATATTTCTTCCCCTGCCGATACAAACTATGAAAAATCACTAAAGTACTATTCAGAAGGACGGTATGGGGATGCTGTTGAGGCGCTTCAGAACGTGGAGTTAAACGATAAGGAACAAATTCTATTGATTCGAGCTTTGGCAAATGTGGGAAAGCTTGCTGATGCCATAAACGCCTGCGAGAAGGTGATTTTATCGAGCAAAAGTGATCCACGAGTACACTATCTGTATGCCACAATTCTTCAAGAAAATAATCAACTCGATGAAGCGGTTGCCTCTCTGAAACGCGCAGTATACTTGGATCCCAATTTTGTCTTGGCATACTATTCACTGGGGAACATTTATAAGCAGCTTGGTAATGCTAAAGCGGCAAAGAAGAGCTATGAAATTGTGGTATCGATACTCGATAAGAGTGGACAGGAGGATATTCTCTTTGAATCGGAAGGGCTAACGGTTGGACGGTTCAAAGAGATTATTAGTGCTTCGTTAAAGGCAGGCGTGTAAGCAGCAATACTCAGCAAAGGCAAACAGGATAAACGTGAGTCATGAAGGAATAGAGAACGTTGATTACCGAAGGAATTATCGCTAGGTGCATTTAGTGCCCCCGTGGTGAAGTTTTCAGAATAACTCAATTTGAAACCGAAAATATGGGAAACACAAATGAGAGTAGGAACGAAGTTAAGAGTAAGGTAAATTCTCTAAAAGAGTCATTCGAAGAAAGAAGCGCTTCTTCTGATGAAGAGAAGCGGTCCATTTTAAAAGCTAGGACCCATGTCTTAGCCTCTGAAGAGAAAGATGAAACGGCTGGTAAAGTTTTTATTGAGGTTGTTGTTTTTGGCTTAGCGTCGGAAACCTATGCCGTTGAGAGCTCATTCATCAGCGAGGTATATCCGCTCAGCGATTTTACTCCACTACCAGGTACTCCCTCCTTTGTATTCGGAATTATTAATGTTCGTGGTCAGATTATCTCGGTAGTCGACCTGAAAAAATTCTTCAACCTACCCGAAATAGGATTGGGACAACTTAACAGGGTAATTATTATCCACAGTGAGCGAATGGAGTTCGGCATACTGGCTGATATTATCCATGGTACCCAATTGGTATCAACCGATAGCATTCAAACGTCACTTCCAAACATAAGTGGTATTGGCGGTGAATACCTGAAAGGCATAACTGCGGAGCATCTGATTATTCTTGATGCCAAGAAAATACTGGACGATGAAAGGATGATTGTAAACCAAGAAGCTAAGTAAACTTTAATTAAGGAGCTATGATTATGAAGTGGACAATTGGAAATAAAATTGGAGGATTGATTGTATTCTCAGGATTAATGTTCCTCATTCTTGGCATTTTTGCCTATTCAATGATAGTCAAGCTTAATGAGAGTATTGCCTGGAATGACCATACCTATCTTGTTTTGCAGAACGAAGAAATGGTAATCTCGTTGCTAAAGGATGCTGAAACGGGGCAGCGTGGCTTTATTCTTACTGGCGATGACCAATATCTTGAGCCTTATAACGAAGCAACAAAGAGTATCTACAGGTATATTGACACTGGAATTAAATTAACTAAAGATAATCCTTTGCAGCAGGAGAGGATTAAGAAAGTTAAGCTATTGGTTGATGATAAGTTTGAGGTATTAAATCAAACAATAAACCTCCGGAAGAATAATAGTTTTGATGCTGCGCTGAAAGTTGTCCTTACCAATAAAGGCAAAACGCTAATGGACCAAATTCGACTGGCAGTTGATGAAATTGAAAATACCGAAAGAGGTCTGCTAGAAATCCGGAATAGCAGTATGCAGACCAATGTCCTTTTGACGAAATCGGTTATTATTTATGGTAGTTTATTAAGCCTGATATTCATTGTTCTCATTGGAGTTTTAATTGTTCGTAATATTTCTAGACCCCTCAATGAGATAACCAAAATTGCAACAAGAATAAGTGAGGGCGATTTAAATGTTGAGCTGATGGTGGCTGAGCGCAGTGATGAAGTTGGAATCCTGCTACAGAACTTCAAAAAAATGATAGATGCACTAAAAGGAATGGCTGCTGCGGCTCAAAAAATTGCGGCCGGTGATCTTACCGGATCTATAACGCCCCAGTCAGAGAGCGATCTCCTTGGGAATGCTTTTTTGCAGATGCTAAACAATCTGCGCAGCATAATGAAAGATATTTCCGAAAGCGTTAACCTACTTGCTTCATCCTCCAGTGAAATACTCGTAGCCACTACACAAATTGCCACTGGTTCATCTGAGACTGCGTCAGCCATAACCGAAACCACCACAACCGTGGAGGAGGTGCGGCAGGCAGCTCAGCAGTCAAGCCAAAAGGCAA